>Ga0207952_1000410_pt1 | contig 36321 bp, 29 predicted proteins | sample SubbioR12Aug_8Ca_FD_184831 | JGI IMG/M metagenome (GOLD analysis project Ga0207952, IMG submission 184831) | Serpentinite rock and fluid subsurface biosphere microbial communities from McLaughlin Reserve, California, USA - CR12Aug_8Ca (SPAdes) | ecosystem: Environmental > Terrestrial > Deep... | reverse complement strand
CGCCGCCGCCATGGCGGCATGGATCGTGAGAGCGGCCGCGGCTCGCGAGTTGTCCGTGCAGGCTGTAACGGCGGTCGGCGCAGCCTCCCTGCTGGCTATCGTGCTGGTGCTGCTGGCGTGGCCGGAAACCCGGCGCGAATTGCGGTCAGGTACCCACCGCGTTGCCATCCTCATCCGACGTCGGCGTGCCCTTCTTGAGCCTTAACCGTCCCGCGCGATCGACCCACAACCGGTAATCACCGAACTGCGCGAGATTGGGGCTCTGCCAGTGCGCGCCAACACGCATGCCACCGCCGTCCGTCGACGAAATCTCGATGGCCTCGAAGCCCTTCACGTACTCAACGGCGCCACTCGGCGCGATCACGGTGGCGCGCGCCTTCTTCTCGCCGCCGATGCGGGCCAGTCCGGCACGGCTGGCGCGGGCATCGCCGCTGCCAGCACAGCCGATCATGACAAATTGGCCGACGACATAGGCTTCGATCAGCCGGGTCTGATTGAACATGGAGTAGGCCGTGCAGCCGATCAGCGTGCCAAAGCCCTGCAGCCAGATGCCGGCGTCACCCTTGTCGAAGCCGGATGCCGATTCGTGATTGTTCTCGAAGCCGCAATTGGAGAGCAGGGTGCAGCCGTTGGCCGCCACCAGCCCGTGTTTGCCGTTCAGCAGGAAGTAACAACCGTGGAACGCTGCATCGTAGCAGCCATTGATCATGGCGACGCCGACATTGCCGTTCTGGCCAAACACGCAGCCGAAAACGTGAATCGCCGACAGGATGCCGGCGCGGGCCCCGTGACCGAGCGTCATGCCGTTCTTCTTGTTGTCGCGCAGGTAGGTGTTGATCACCTGTCCTTCGAAGACATTACCCATCATGTGGCAGCCGTCGCCGCCGCAGCCTTGCACCGTCACATCGCGGAGACAGAAATTGTAGAGGTAGTGTTCTTTGTACTCGCACTCGAGGAGGACGCCGTGGCCCTCCCGGCCGGAACCGACAATGTCCAGTCCTTCGATCAGCAGGAAGCGAACGGTGGAGCGGCTGATGAACTCGAAGACGTTGCTGCCGTCGGTGATCGCCGAGTTGAGCCTGGCACCGTGCGCCAGAATGCCGTGACGGCGACCGATGTTGCCTTTTTCGCCAGGTATCGTCGCGACGCGCAGGGTGCGGGTGACCCGATACGTGCCAGGCGGGATGACGAGAAAGCCCGGACCGCTGGGCGCCAAGGCTGCGTCGAGAGCCGTCTGCAGGGCGGCGGTATCGTCGGTCGTCCCGTCACCGCGAGCGCCGAACGACGCTGCCGACAACATGGAGCGATCAGGTGGACGAGGCGGCTGTTGGGCGACCGCTGTCATCGGCAGGCCCGCCAGCGCCAGACCGGCGCCTACGCCCAGCATGCCGCGGCGTCGGGGATCGATCGGTGTCATGTAGCAAACCTCGGCGGCGCGCGACGAAGTGAGGGGTGCCATCGCTCGGCGGCGACATCGCGTTGGGCGGACTGGGAAGTACCGACGGCTAGAATCGAGGTCCCGGCGGCGATAAGCAGCACCGCCCAGGTCTTGGGTCCGACATAGGACCCCGAGGCCTGCCCCAGGATCAGCCAAACCGCCCAGCAGTAGAGGATGCTCGGCACGCCCAGAAACCTGAGCCAGATCGAGAGCGCCACGAACATGATCGTCCCGAAGACGGCACCGAGATAGATCCAGTGCAGCCAGACATAGTTGGTCAACACGTCGCCGATGCGGGAAATGCGCCATGCCGCCTGAAAGCCCGGCGAATTCATGTAGACGTTCATGACGTCGTTGGTGATGAACGGCTCGCCGGTCAAACCGGCACCGGCCCAAGGATGGTGGCGGAAGATTTCGAGGGCCACGAGCATCGGACCGGTGAAGCGATAGAAAAAGCTGGCGTCTTCGCCGCGTGCCAGCTCGTTCAGCCGGGCAGCGAACAGCGACTGGCCGACCGCTATGGTGATTCCAAGCAGCAGGATCGACAGCGCGATCGCGACCATGATCCGCGTCGGCGAACCACGGTGCTGCCCGCCCGCCAGGAAGATCATGTACGGGATCATCAACAGCAGCATCAGCACCAAGGTCGGGCCGGGCAGGACCACGAACGCCAACCCGATCATCCCAAGATAGACCGGAATCTTCCAGCGCCAGGGACTGACAATCAGCCACGCCGCACAATAGTGCGTATAGGCAAAGGTCACGGCCGACGGTTCGGAGGTGAAGAGCTTGGGCCGGATGCGTCCATAGAGAAGCTGGTCGCGTAGATCGGCGTCGTAGACGACACCGGCGTCGTAGAGGCGGTCGCGCGCCTTGTCGCTGATCGCACGCAGGCTGGTGTGGCTTTCCAGCACGCAGCCGATGATGATGAAAATGCAGAAGCCCAGCAGGATCCAGGCGATCTGCCGGCGTTCGCCGCGAATCAGCGTCAGGAAAAGCCCATAGGAGATCACCAGGCCATAGGTGAGCTGCAGCAGCCCGGTGAAGCGTTTGCTGAGGTAGGCCACATCGGTCGCCGCGAGGATCGAAGCGAGGTAGAGCGCGATGACACCCAGCAATCCTGCAATGTGGCGGGATTGGATATCGTCGCGGCGGCGCCACAGTAGAATAAGCCCGGCGACACCGGACGGCGCGCAGGTGAGTGGGACCTTTGACGTGACCTGCAGCGAGACGCCGAGATAAAGGCCAAGCAGGAATAGCGCGATCAACGCCAGGTCGATACCGGTCAAGCGCCGGTCGACTGAGTGGGCGTGGATCGCTGTCGCGGTCATGACGTGGTGATCGCCGACAAAATCTGGCGGCCACGGCTCGACCAGTCAAATTGATCGCAGCAGGCGGCGAAGGCCCTCTCCTGCAGGCGATTCAGCAACGCCACATCATCGATCGCCTCCAGTACGCCGTGGGCCAGCGAGGCATGATCGGGGAACAGCATGACGCTATCGTTATGCCGCAGCGGCACGCCTGCGAAGGACCCGGTCAGCGCGAACACCGGTACCCTGTTGAAGACATATTCGAGGACCTTGAGCTTGAAGCCGCCGCCGTTGCGTTCCGGCACAATCGCGATGCGGGCATTGTCGAGATAGGGTCCAATCTCGGGGACCGTCCCTGTGAACTCCGTGGCGTCAACCTTTTGCCGCAACTGCGCCAGGAAGGCTTCGTCGGCACTACCCACTGCCTGGAGCTCGGCGCCGGCAGTGGCGAACATCGGATCGGCGACGTCGACAAATTCCGCGAGGTTCATGCGTTTGGCAATCCAGTCGTAGCTGCCGACGATGACGGCGCGACGGGGCAACGCCTCCGAGATGCGCCGTGTCTCGACCTGACGACCGCAGTATCCCGGAGTCAGAACACCCATGGGCTTGTCGCAACGCCGGCGGCGATAGAGCGAGAGGTCCTCGGGCGTGATGGCGGTGACGAAGTCCACCGAATCGACCAGGTCGCGTTCCAGCCACGATACCTTGAGGGCGTCGAACCGGACCGCCTGCCGCTTGAAGAACAAGGGCTGGCTCTCGGCGATCTGGGCGCGCACGCTTTCCTCGTGATTGTGCGAGACGTAGATCAGCCGCGGCCGATCGGCTCGGCCGGCGTAGTAGTCGAGCACACGCGATAGGGCCCACCCGACCGATATGCCGTCGAAAACGATGCCGTCCCAGTCGCCGTGCTCCAGCAACTCGTCCAGCGTGCGGCGCATGCCGGACGTTCGGCATCGATAGGCGGTGTGCGGCAGGGCGGAAGCCAGGCTACCCCAATGCGAATGGGGAGTGTCGCCCGGCAGCCACCACACTACGTGGTCCTCTCGCCATCCGTTTCCTTTGCGCGACTCCGGCCGCTTCAAGCCAAGCACTTCGACTTCGCTGCCCGCACCCGCCATCGAGTCGATCAGCCCACCAGAGTAGATGAACTGGCCGTTATGGCGGGGCTCGGGGTCCGCCAGGGTCAGCCATAGGCAACGCATGGGCGATTCGGCGCGCCAATCAGAAGGCGTTGCGGCCCACGAAGCCGCCGATGGCTGTGCGCAGGATGATCTTGAGATCGAACGCGATCGACCAATGTTCGATGTAGTAGAGGTCATGCTCAACACGCTTTCGTATCTGCTCGATGGTGTCGGTTTCGCCCCGCCAGCCATTGACCTGGGCCCAGCCGGTGATGCCCGGCTTCACGCGATGACGAGCGTCGTAGTGTTTGACGGCCTCCTGATAGAGAAGGGCACCCGCCTTGGCCGCGGTAGCGTGAGGGCGCGGACCGACCACGGACATGTCGCCACGCAGGACGTTGATGAATTGTGGCAGTTCGTCGAGGCTGGTCCGCCGCAGGAAGGCACCGACCCGGGTAATTCTCGGGTCATTGCGCCGCGTCAATTGCTGGGCGCTGGCGTCGGCCATGTCCTGGTACATGGTTCGGAACTTCCAGACTTCGATCAGCCGGTTGTTGAAGCCGTAGCGCTTCTGGCGAAAGAGCACTGGTCCCGGGCTGTCGAGCTTGATGAATATCGCGATCGCAAGCAGCAGCGGCGTGATCAATGCCAGGATCGCGGCGGCTACAAGCCGGTCCTCGGCGTTCTTGGCGATCGACTTCCAGTCGCGCAGTGGGCGATCAATCACGTTAAGGAACGTATGTCCGCCAAGGTGGCTCACCGCCACTGTCCCTAGTCGGAGACCGAAGCAATCGGGGCAGAGGCGGACATCGACTGGAACAAGGCTGAGCTTGTTGAGTGTCTCGGCAAGCAGATGGTCGGCCGACATTGGCAGCGCCACGATCACCGTGTCGATGCCGTGTTCGCGCACGTCACGTACAAGATTATCGACGCCGCCCAGGATCTCGTGACCCATGCAGCGCCTCTGCGAATGCGCGACTTCGTCGTCGTAGACGCCGACGATACGCAAGTCGGTGCTGGGCATGCCATTAAGGCTGCGCAACAGATGTTGCGCGACTGAGCCGGCGCCGACGATTGCGACGCGTTTGCCAAGCCGGCCTTCGCGGCCCCAGTACTGCATCTTGCGATGAAGCACGAGGCGGCTCGCCGCCAGCAGCGCCATGCCACCGGCAAACCACAGTCCGATCCACGACCCGTCCGCAGCAGTGACGGGCTCGATCGCAAGGGTCGCCGCAAACAATGCGGCGAGCGTGAGAAGCCAACCGAGAAAAACACGTCCCAGTGCGCTATCGAGATGGCTCAGCTGAGCAAAGCGCTGGGCTCCCACGAGATGAAGGAAATTGACGCCGAGCACGGTACCCAGCAGCACGACCAAACCTTCCAGGCGCCAGTCGATCGACGATTTGTCCCAATACATGGCGCCGGCACCGGCGCCCAGGATGGCGCCGCCATCGAAGATGGCAACGAGTCGCGTAACGATCGCCTCCGAAACGGTGTTGCCGCGGGCAGCGTCAATGGCCGCGGCGACAGCCTGATCCCTCGCCTCAAGGGAAGGTGCCAGGGGAATTGCGGTTGTTTGCGGCCTGCCAGCAGATTTCATCTGTCGCTCCACAGGTGGGATTTCGACGATATGGAGTGATTGTCCACGACGACCATGTTTGGTGTTGTGATCAAGTTGAGGTCTTCGAAAGCCTCAGGCCATGAAGCCGGCGGCCCCGCCGGCGAACACCAGTTCAGCGAAGCGGTTCGGGGTTTGCGACCGCACAAAAGCCTGTGCGGCAGTTTGGTCGAAGAAGCTTTGCGGCCCTCGCTCGACCATCTGGGTTATGGCGGCGGCTAGGCGCGCTGGATCGGACGAGTCGGCGGCGAGCCCCAGACCGTGATCGCGTGTCAGGCGTCCCACGAGGCCGTATTCCTGGGCCAGCACAGGCCGGCGGGCATTTGCCGCCCAGAGCAGCACACCGCTCGAGCCGACGAAGCGTTGGTAGGGAGCCAGCACAACGTCGCTTCGTGCAACCAAGGACTCGAGTTCGGCACGCTCCAGCCTTCGATCATCGACGTGCAGGCAGAGTTCGGGATGCCGGGCCGCGAGTCGACGCCGACTTGCGTCGAGGCGATCCCGGATTGCCGGGTCGACGCGGCCGGCGAGAAGAATGGCGATCCGGGCAACGACGGGCGGCGTCAGCCGTTCGAGGGCCTCGAGCAGCACCAGCGGCCCCTTCCGTTCGGTGAGATAGCCGAACAGCAGGAAACCGATGCGCTCCGGAGGAAATTTGCCAGCGGTGTCGCCGGATGGCATCGCGGCTTCGATAATGGGTTGAGCCGGATCGGGTAACGCCTGGACCTTCTCGCCGCAGGCGTAGCGTCGCGCGGCATGGGCCGGAAAGAAGGGATCGAGCGAGAGCACGCGGCGCAACGCCGGATTGCGCAGCATCAGGCGATACAGGAAATCCTTGCGCAGGTCACGCAGCCATTCGCGACAGCTCGCTCCGTCGATGCCGAAGCTGCGATAGTGAACCGAAGGTCGGAACAGGATTCCCGACAGCGGTTTGCCACCAGCACCCAGTCCAAGCGCCAGCGGCAGCGACAGCAGGTCGAGCGAGAGAAAGAAGCCGGAACTGGCGCCGCTGCGCCGGAGATGGCGGCGCATCGCCCACCAGCGAGCGAAGGCAGCGATCCAGAGACGACGATCGGTGCACAATCGAAGCTCGAGTGGCGAGAGTGGTATCAGGCGGACACGGTCGCCAACATTCGTCGGCATGGACTGCTCGAGGGTCCGGCACAGCGTTGCTGGCACAGCGAGGCAAAGGGCCGGGCGACGTTCGTCCGCGGCGGCAAATTCCATCAGGTGCTGAAGCCATTCCTGGGAATGGCCTTCGGCATCGGGCTCGAACACGAGGATCCGATCGCCAGTCGGGTCAGCTGCGCGCCGCGAGAACATCCAGCCGACTCAGGAAATCGCCGAGTATCCGCGGTTTGGCATAGTTGAGTTCGACGAACTCGCGGCCGCGGCGTCCCAACTCGTGTCGGAGGTGGGCGTCGTCTGCCAGCCGCACCACTGCCTCGGCAAAGGGTAGCGGCTCGTCGGGTGGCACGCAGAGAAAGGCGCCACTGTCACGCTGCAGCTGCCACAGCACACTGCCAGGCAGTGCGGTGGCCACGAAGGGCCGACCAGCCGCCATGATGTTGAACACCTTGGACGGAACGGCGAAGGCGGCCGCCTCCGGGTTCTGCGGCACGAGGTGAATGTCGCCGACGGCCAAGGCGGTAGTCAGCGCTTCGTGCGGCTGCAACTGCGTCACCCGGATGTTATCGAGTTGCCGTCGCGCGATTTCGGCGGCGATTTCGGGGCCTTGGCTGCCGTTGCCCCGCAGAATGATTTCGATGTCGGGCCGGTACGTTGCGAGCTGCTCGGCCAGCGCAACAATTTGCCCCAGACCCTGTTTGCGACCGAGATTTCCGCTGTAAAGGACCTTCACGGCGGGCCGCGACACCGGCTCCAACGGCTTGATCAGATCGGTGTCGACCCACAACGGGACAACCTCGATGGGCACCGAGACGCCGATACGGTCCAACTGGTCCTTCATCTCGGGAGACAGGACGATCACAAGATCAGTCCGGTTCAGGATCGTGCGCTCGCAGGCGCGCATCATGCGCGCCATCCCACCGCCACCGACCATGCCAAGTTTCTCGGCCAATCCAGACTGGATATCGTGGACGACGGCGACGCAGATGCCGCCGCGTCGACGGGCCGCCACGCCCAGCGCCACTGACAGGATCGATGGACAGAGCGCGAGGACCATGGAGTGGCGGGCGATGCGCCCGGTTACGAGGGCCGCCAGGCCGCGCAACATGAACTCGGCTTCGTTGAAAATGCGCGATACGGCAGAGCTGGCGCGAGGCGCGCCGACGCTCAGCCGTTCCACTGTCGTGCTACCGATCATCTCGCGGCGGCAATGCCCGTCACGATAGGCAGGGAAGACCGCCGACTCGGGATAGTGCGGCAGGCCACTCACGACGGTCGTGGTGCGGCCGTGCCGCGTCAGCCATTCGGCGATGTCAGTACTGAAGGGGGCGGAACCGATCAGTTCAGGCCAGAAATAGCGCGACACGAAGAGAACGGGTGATGCCGACGACATGACAAAGCCTCAGCCGACGGCGGCCCGGTTCGACCGGGCGAATTCATAAAACGGATCACGGTGACCATACTGCCGATACTCCTTGGACACGACGCGCGACATCACCACTCCAGCGACATCGCCTTGTGCGTCCATGATCTGCTTCAGGGCCTCCAGCGCGTTCTCCTGCCGCGTGTGTCCCCAGCGAACGACGAACACGACCTTCTCGACGAGGCGCGCCAGAGCCAGAACGTCGGCCGTGACCAGGGCAGGCGACGTGTCGATCAGCACGAATTCGTAGTGCTTGGTCAGCGCCTCGAGCAGGTGCCGCATACGGTCGGAGCTCAACAGATGCGCGGAACGCGGGCTCCACGGGCCGGCCGGCATGACGTCGAGACCGGACAGTGCGTCCTGGTGAATGACTTCGTCGAGGACAGCCGGCCTCTCCGTCAGCAAACTGGCGAGACCTTCGCGATTCGAGCAATGGAAGATCTGATGCAGTCGAGGGCTGCGCCAGTCGCAATCGATCAGCAACACGCGCTTGCCGTTGCTCGCCAACAGGCGGCCGAGCGATGCCGCCATCACCGACTTGCCTTCAGCCGGCGTGGCCGAGCTGAACAAGATGGTCCTGGGCGACTCGGCAGCCTCCGAGAGCTCGACACCGATATGCAGGCGGCGCAGCGCCTCGCTGTAGGCCGACGTCGGTTGCCTTAGCACCTGCATTGCCGGCGGCGTGCGTCCGCCGAGTTGCGGCACCATGGCGATGACCGGCAGGCCGGTTACAGCCTCGATCTGGTCGGCGCGTCGGAAGGTATGGTCGCCGTTCTCGCGCAGGAGCGCGATTGCCGATCCGACCATCAGACCTCCTAGCACGCCGAGCAGTGCGATGAGCGATTTCGGCGGGTAGGCCGGGACCTCGGAGGGTGCGGCCTGGGAGACCAGCTTGGCGTTGGCCTGGAGCATATCCTCGGTCCCCGTCGTCTGCTTGGCGCGCGACAGCATCGCCTCCAACAGGTTGCGGTTCACGGTTGCCTCGCGCTCAAGCGCCTCGAGTTGGATCGATTGATTGTTCACGGCGCCCATCTGGCGCTTGAGGCGCTCGAAGTTCTGGGAAAGGGCGTCATACCTGGCGCCGGCCGTGCGTGCTTCGCGTGACAGGCCGTCGACGATCTTGGCGACCTCGGCATTGACGCGGGCCCGCACGTTGCCGGCTTCGGCCCGAGCCTGCGCCATCGAGGGATGGCGCGCCCCGAGCGTCGCCGACATCTCCGCCCCACGCCTTTCAGCTTCGGAAAGTTGCTGCTTAAGCGCGGAGATCAGGGGCGAACGGAGTACCTCGGGTACGCTTTCGCCGTCCAGTCCGCCCTTGCGCATCTCCTGCGCTTCGTTGAGTTTCGACTCGGCTTCGGCTTTGGCCGTTTGTGCTGCAAGGAGCTGGGAGTTTAGCTCAGAGAGTTGCTGCGCGGTGACGCCGCCACCGCCGCTCTTGTAGAGATCATTGGTTCGACGATAGTCCTCGACCGCCTGGTCGGACTTGCGCACCTGTTCGCGCAATTCAGCGATCCGGCCGAGCAGAAACTTGTCGACACGGTCCATTGACCCGACCTTCTCGCGGCGCTGGTATTCGAGGTAGTGCTCGGCCAGCGCGTTGGCGATGGCGGCGGCGGTCGCCGGATTCTGTGCTTCGGCCTTGACGCTAAGCACGTGACTGCGCCCGAGCGTCGACACGTCGACCCGCGACAACAGGATGCTGATCATCCGGTCGTTGCGCCGGGCCTCGATTTGCGCGGTGTCCGGCGGCGGTTGGGGGGGCCGCTTATCGGGCGACATGCGATCGAGCCATGCCGTGACGGGGGAGGGCAGGTAGGTGCGATAATCTGAAAGGTACGCCCACCGAGAGGGCTTGCGAAGCTCCGGATTGAACTCGGGGTCGTCCTTGAGCTTCAACTGATCGATGACCTGCCGGGCGATGTTCCGCGATTGCAGGATGAAACCTTCGTTCTGCACGCGCTCGGCGTCGGGGCTCACATCGGCGAGCACGGCTTCGACATTGTTGAGCAGGCGTGGCGCCTGGATGCCGACCAGGACCCTTGCCTCCGAAACGTAGAACGAGGGCATCGACCAGGCGGCCAAAATCGCCGCTCCGCCCAACGCCACTGTGCAGGCGGCGATGAAGCCGCGCCGCCGCCACAGTTTGCGCATGGTCGCGAGGAAGCCCTCGTCCTCGGTCGACGGTGCCACGCGGAGCGTTGCTTGGGCGGGGTAGTAGCGCTCCGCGGGTGGCACCATCCGCAACGAGGTACGCCGTTGCGGCAGCCGCAAGTCCGCATTGGGCACATGCACCATCAGAAGTACCGCTCGCGGACTTCGAGGGTGTCACCGGGCCGGATGATCGTTTCGGGGGTGGCGACGACGCGGACCATCTTGCGGTCCTTGTCGAGACGCTTGATGTAGTATCCGGTGGTCTTGGCCCGGTAGGTATATCCGCCGGCCATCGCCACGGCATGCAGCGCCGTGATGCCCGTCACGTAGGGATAGTTGCCGGGCTTCTGCACTTCACCCAATACGTAGAAGGGCCGACGTGTCAGCACCTCAACCGTTACGTTGGGATTGCGCAGGTACTCGGGATCGAGCTTGGCGGCAATCGCCTGCTGAAGTTCGCGTGGCGTCATGCCGTTGGCGGGTATGCTGCCGACCAGCGGGAAGGCCAGCGTGCCGTCGCCGTCGAGCACGAACTCGCCGGTGAGGCCGGGCTGGCCGAACACGATGATCCGTGTGCGGTCATTCGGTCCGAGCCGATAGTCGGAGGCGGCGCCGGGCGACATCGCACCTGACCGGGTACCGCCAGGAAGGCTTGTCGACGTCAACTGAAGCCCAGATCCGTCGGACGACGCGTCTGCGACGATCGGCGTCGGGTCGGTCTCGCAGGCGGCCAAGGAGCCGGCAAGCGCAAGCATCGCCCACGACAGACACCAGCGGCGCAGTGTGGCGATCGAGAAGATAATAGCCAGCATGTTTCACCTGTAGGTGTTGGCCCGGCTTGCTCCGAGATTGGGGGGCTTGGGCCAGCCTCCATCACATAACGCTCGGCTGCTCCTCGACGGTGTGACCAATCCGGGACATCGCGGGCGCTCGACCGGTCTCAGGCGCGGCCGTAGTTGTCTGAGATCCGCACGATGTCGTCCTCGCCCAGATAGGCGCCGGACTGCACTTCGATCAGCTCCAATGGCAACTTGCCCGGATTCTCCAGGCGGTGTTCGGCCCCGATCGGGATGTAGATCGACTGGTTTTCATGCAACAGCCGGCGCTCCTCACCGCACTGCGCGATGGCTGTGCCGCGGACAACGACCCAGTGTTCGGCGCGGTGGTAGTGCTTCTGCAAGCTGAGCGTCGCGCCCGGCTTCACGGTGATGCGCTTGACCTGGAAGCGCTCGCCGGCATCGACCGTGCGATAATTGCCCCATGGACGGTGACAGGTCGAATGCTGATGGGGCTCCGGTCGGTTCTGGAGGCGCAGGGCTTCCACGATGCCGGAGACCGCGGCCGCTTCACCGGCACCGATGACCAGCACGGCATCGTCCGTGGCCACGATGGTGACATTCTCAAGCCCGATCGCCGCGACCAGGCGGCCTTCTGAACGCAGATAGCAGTTTTTCACCGCTTGGTGGATCACGTCTCCCTGTATGACATTGCCTTCGGCGTCGGCATTGCCGATGCTCTGCAGCGCCGACCACGAGCCGACGTCGCTCCATGCCATGTCCACCGGTACAATAGCGGCGCGTTCGGTATGCTCCATCACCGCATGGTCGATCGACAGAGCAGGTGCACGGCTGAAATGCCGGGCGTCGAGCCGCACGAAACCAGCTTCATCGCGAGCCTCCGTGACGGCGGCTCGACAGGCATCGAGCATTGCGGCGTTGATCTGTGCCAGTTCGTCGAGATAAGCGCGCGCGCTCAGGAGAAAGATGCCGCTGTTCCAGTAGAACGTGCCGCTATCGAGGAAGCGTTGAGCCGTGTCCCGATCGGGCTTCTCGACGAACCGGTCGACTCCCAACACGCCGTCATCGATGCCATCCAGCGGGTCGCTTGCCTGGATATAGCCGTAACCTGTGTCGGGCCGGCCGGGCTTGATGCCGAATGTCACGAGACGGCCGGCCTGGGCGGCAGCGAGGCCGCGCATGACGGCGCGATGGAACTCGGCCAGCGTGCCGATAACATGGTCGGAAGGCTGCACAAGCATCAAAGCGTCGGGATCGCGCGCTTGCAACCATAGAGCTGCCGCGGTGATCGCCGGTCCAGTATTGCGCGCAGCCGGCTCTAGGATCGCGGCCTGCGGCTTGATACCAACGTCCTCGAGTTGGTCGGCGACGAGGAAGCGATGGTCCTCGTTGCATACGATGACCGGCGGCGCGAAGCCGACATCTGCCAGGTTGCGTGCCGCGGTCTCCTGCAGCAGCGAGCGCTCCGAGACAAGTTTCAGAAGCTGTTTGGGATAGGCCGCCCGCGACAGTGGCCATAGCCGCGTGCCGGCGCCACCCGACAGGATGACAGGATGAATCTGCGCCGAACCTAGTTGCTGGAATTTCGCAAGGTCGGTGATGGTATCCATGGAGCTCCCTGTCGCGACGAAGCATTCGCCAGACCGGAAGCTAGGTATCGCTTGGACCGCCGACCAGTGATCAAACTGTGGTCCGCCGCAGCGCTATCAATGACTGTTACACGGCAGAACAATGACGATCGAAAGGCCGCCGCCGATCCGATTGGTGGCGCTTACCTGGCCGCCCAGCGCCTCGAGGTTGCGCCGCACGATCCAGAGCCCAAGACCGGAATGCTCGACAGGCTCGTCGCCGCCCGCGGCACCGCTGGGTCGTGACGAAAAATACCGCTCGAAGACGTGATCAATCTTGGACGGATCAATGCCCGGCCCCTCGTCGTCGATCTGCAGTTCAGCGGTCTCCTCATTGGCGGTTAGCGTTACTACGATGGTACTACCCGGCGGCGAAAAACTGATCGCATTCTCCAGCACGTTCTGCAGCACGAGCTCGATCATGCCCCGACCGGCGCGCACCACGACGCCGTCGTCGAGGCGGCGGATCAGGCGGATATCGCGGCTGGCCAGAATCTCGCGGAAGTGACGGACGGCTTCGCCGACCACGTAGGTGACGTCGGTCGGCACGCGTGGCGCTTCGAGCATCTCCGCAGTGCTGATGTCATAGCGCTGCGCGGCGTTCACGAGGGCAAGTAGCCGTGCGAGCGAGGAATCGACGATCTCAATCGCCCGCCGCGCGCGGGAGTCGTGCTCCGGGATGGCGCGCCGCACCGGCTGCAACGCCGACTGGATGGCCGCGAGCGGTGTCTTGAAAGAATGCGCGTTGTCTTCGGCAGACTGCCGGATCTGGCGCGAAACACGCCGCAGATCGTGCACCAGCTTGTCGAAGTCGCCCGCCACGCTCGACAACTCGGGCACGACATTGCGTCGCGAGAAGGCGTCGTCGCCGATGCGGCCCTGGGTGATTTCGTTGGCGACCGTGCGGAACCGGCGGAGGCTGAGCCGGATGCTGAATGCCACCAGGAACGCCAGCACGGCGACGAAGAGGTAGATGGCCGCCGCCATGCGAATTTCCCGCGTTTCCCAATAAGGCCGGCCGATCGACGTGTTGAGAAAATCCGACGTGACGTGGGTCGAGGTCAGCACCCAACAGCCGCCGCGGGCGACGATGGGAATGATCGATGTCAGGAGTTCGACTGTGCCGTCGGCCTGCCGATAGCGAATCTCGTCGGTGGCGTCCCACCTGCAGGCTTCGGAGAGACGCTGCAGGATGCCGCGGTTGCCGAGTTCGTCGAGTTCGGCTGCCACGGCATCGCCACGGATCATCGGCACCGAGGCGACAAAGTAGAAGCGGCCCGATTCGCGCTCGGCGGCAGGCTGGAACATCAACTTCAGCACCGTGCCATCGCTACCGTACTTGGCGAGCTCATGATTAAGCGCCAGCGGCAGGGTCGTATCGGTTTCCTTCAATGCCGGCCTGAGCGCGTCGGCGATCAGACCGCTGCGGTCCTGGATAGCGCGCGTCACCAGTTCGCGCATTTGCCGGTCGGCGCTCTCGAACTGCCAGTAAAGAACGACGGGCAGAGCGACGAAGATGCCGACCAGCACAACCAGTTTCAGCGTCAGTGATGCGGCGATCCGGCGGAGTGGTGACCATCGGATGCGCGCGCTGATGCTAGGCTCTACCCCAGCGGTAGCCGAAGGACTGATAGTTATCGATTTCGGCAAAGTCTGGATCGATGGCGCGGAACTTGTTGCGAATCCGCTTGATGCAGGAGCGGACGTTTGTTCGATAGCCATTTTCGCCGCTCCCAGCGATGAAGCCTACGTAGTGCATGCAGTCGTAGACGGCGCGATACGTTACGTAGCTACCCACGTTAGAAGCGAGTAGATGCACAATCTTGAACTCGGTAAGCGTGAGATTGATGTCGCAATCGTTCCAGTAGGCGCGACTCACGCCGGGCTTGAGCATCAGGCGACCGCAATGGAAGTTGCCCTCGAACTCCGGTTCGGCAGGCTTCTTGGTCGATTCGGCAATCAACCGCAGCCGTTGCGCCAGGATCGGCACGCCGCGGGCCTTGTCGACGAAGTCGAGTGCGCCGCGGTCGAACGCCAGTTTCTCGTAGGCTGGCTGAGATCGCCCGGTGAGGAAGACGACAGGCAGCGCTATTCCATTGCGACGAAGCTTCGGCAGGAGGTCGATGCCTGACACGCTGGGCAAATTCCAGTCGAGCAGGATGATCTCCGCTTCCGCACCCGCGGCAAAGGAATCGAGCAGGGCGGGACCATCGCTGAAGCTCTCGACCGCGAAGCCGTGGTCGCCCAGCTCGCCCGTCACGGCCTCCCGGTAGTCATCGTCATCCTCGACAAAGGCGAGATGAATCCGCCGCTCCGCGGGATTACTGACGTCGGGCCTGAAGCCGGGATTGGAGCTGGGCCAAGCAGAGACGTTGTCCTTCATCTGTGTTGTCATCGCTCTTCACCTTATACGCTAGAGTGCCAAACTGCTTCGTCTGAACGTCCGGGTAGAGCTGGATGTCCAGCGTGCATTTCCCGTCACGGTAATGCCATTGCTTCCCCGGTGGGTGATCCTCCTCGCTTGTTGGAGCGCCCAAGAGCGCCCGTAGTTTGTTCTCGCTGGCGCCGGTCAGCTCGACAGCCGGCGCGTCCCTTGCCGCTACCGCGGTTGTAGATTCCGTCTGCGAAGCGGTGCCGGTGCCTGTCACCGAAGGTTCGAAGGCGTTCGCTGAAGAAGACGGCGTGTTTCGTTCCCGTGCCGCCACTTGGGGAGGGGCGGGGGTCGTCCTGCGCACTTGCGAAGGGGCCGGTTGGGGCGATGTCAGCCGAACGAAGTCGTCACGCACGTTGCGAGCGGCCTCACACCCCGACAAGAGCAGTAGTCCGACCCCCACGGTCTGCTTCATCAGGTTCCTGATCTTCATACTTCTTCCGCAAGTGCGTCGAGACAGGCCTAGTGGCGCCTTGTGGCAGGTTTGGGGCATGCCACGAACCCGACCACGCAAACGTCACAGGAATGTTCTGGTTCCACGCATTTCCCAACATTGACAACTCGTCGCAGGCACGCCGACGCTGTCCATGTCGGATGTTGCGCCCGCACAGTCGCAGTGCAAGCGTGACCGCGCGACACTCCGCATGGTCACGAATTGACCACCGCCAGCAACATCGTGCAGATGGCCGGTTTCAATTCGCAACGGATGATGTAGTGCCCCGACGATGTGTCGTCAGGCGCCGGCCGACCATCTACGATCGTCACGCGGTGCAGCGTCATTGGGCATGAACAGCAGATCGAGCTGTGCTGTCGCACCGTCGAGCGGTCGGCGACGCAGCCCAACGATGTCGGCCAGTGCGAAATGGTGTTCGCCCAGGAATCGCACGACATCATGCACTTCCGCTCCACCCTTGACCGTGGCGATGGTGCTGGTCTCGATCACGAGGGCGTCGATCTCTTTGAGCCGGCCAGTCATGCCGGAAAGCACCATGAGTTCGGCGCCTTGCACGTCGATCTTGCAAAAAGCAGGCCGGGCGATCGGTCCGAAGAGCGTGTCGAAGCGGCGGATCGGGACACGGTCGACACGGCGCATCTTTCTGGTCCCGACTTCCTCGAGCAGGGTCGATTCCTGGATGTCGGCCCGGACTTCGAGCATGGCCTCGCCGTCATGATCGCCCAAGGCAACAGGATGAATGTCACAACGCAGTCGACGCGACAGCTTTTGCATATAGGCCAGCGACTCCCGCGCCGGATCGACCAGATGATAGAATGCACCCGGAAATGCCCGATAGAGCGGGAAAGTGCCATAACCGACGCCGATGTCGAACACGGTGGCCGGCACGAAACCGCACCGCTGCAGCATTCCCATGCTCCGCGGCCATGACGGCAGACCCGCGAGATCTGGCAGAGCTGAGGCCAGCGGCCGCAGCACGTCCTTGATACGCGACTTGAAGGTCGATCGCCCGCGCCCTGCCTCACGCACGGGTGCCTTCGTATCACTGTATGCCACGGCGATCCCTCCTGGAGAGCACAAACGGGACGCCGATGCTAGGCAGTCATCGGGCACGCGCGTGTGACCAATGGGTGGCGGCGCGTTTACGCGATCAGGGAGACGTCGCAGCAACCTCAGTCGGCGGCGCCTTGGGCGCCTTCTTCTTCCGTTCCTCGAAGCGCTGCAGCACCGTGAAGAACGACGGCACGAACAGCACGGCGAGGCAGGTTGAGGCGATCATGCCGCTGAACACGCAAAGGCCGAGGGAGATGCGCGAGTTGGCGCCGGCGCCCGTCGCGGTCACCAGCGGCACGACGCCCAGGATGAAGGCGAAGGAGGTCATCAGGATCGGACGGAACCGCGTCCGGGCCGCCTCGATGGCAGCCTCGACGATGTCCTTACCGTCGACCAGGCGTCTTTCGCGCGCCACCTCGACAATCAGGATGGCGTTCTTGGCGCCGAGCGCGATCAGCAACATCAGGCCGATCTGGGTGTAGATGTTGTTGGCGAGCCCGACGGCGCTGAGCGCGATGGCTGGGCCGCTGAGGGCAAGCGGCACGGCCAGGATCACTGCCAGGGGAGCCACCCAGCTCTCGTACTGGCCAGCGAGGCAGAGATAGACCAGCAGGATGGCCAGGCCAAACACATAGAGCAGCTGGTTGCCGACGATGTTCTCCTGGTAGGCCATGCCGGTCCATTCGTAGCCGGTGCCGGGCGGCAGGATCGCTTTGGCGATCTCGTCCATCAGCGCGATGCCCTCGCCGGAGCTGAAGCCCGTCGCCGGCGAGCCCACGATCGCGGCCGACGGATAGAGGTTGTAGAGGCTGATCAACGGCGAGCCCAGCGCCGGGCGCAGTTCGGCGATGGCGCCGATCGGCACCATCTGCCCGTCGAGGTTCTTGACCTGGAGCCTCAGGATGTCCTCGGGCCGCGTGCGGTACTGCGAATCGGCTTGAATGAAGACCTGCAGGCTCAGGCCGAACTTGTTGAAGCGGTTCACATAGCCGGACCCGAGATAGGCGGAGAGTGTCGTGAACACCTCGCCGACCGGAACCTTCAGGGACTCGGCCTTGACGCGATCGACCTCGACACGAACGTGCGGGGCGCCGGCGCGGAACGAGGTGACGAGGTTGGTGAGGGCGGATTGTGTGCCGGCTTGCTCGACCAGGGCGTCGGTCACGGCCTGCAGCTTGGTGTAGTCGAAGCTGCCGTCTTTCTGCTCGACCTGCATCTGGAAGCCGCCGGCATTGCCGATGCCCTGGATGGCGGGCGGGACGATGACGAAGGCGCGACCGTCCTGGAGGACCTGCAATTCCTTCATCAGGCCGAGCACGATCGAGCGCAGATCCTGGCCCTCGGCTTTCAGGCGTACGTCCCAGTCCTTCAGGATGACATAGGACACGGCGGCGTTCGCCAGGGCAGAATTGCTGTCGAGCACCGACATGCCGCCCAGCGCCACCACGTTCTCGACGCCCGGCATGGCCATGGCGATCTTGGCTGCCTGGTCGAGCGTGGCGCCGGTTCGCTCCAGCGACGCGCCGTCCGGCAGCTGTACGCCGATCATCAGGTAGCCCTGGTCCTCGTTGGGGATGAAGGCCGTCGGCAGGCGGGCGACGCCCCAGGCGCCGATCGCGGCCGCCACCAGCGCAACAAGGACCATCAGGCTGGCGCGCCTGACCATCGCGCCGACCAGGGCGGCGTAGGCGTTCTCGAGCTTTTCGTAGACCTTGTTGAAGCTGCGGAAGAAGATGTTGCGCTTTTCCGGCGGCACCGATGGCCGCAGCCACATCGCGCACTGCGTCGGCTTCAGCGTGGCGGCATTGATGGCGCTGATCAGGGCCGTGGCGGCGATGACCAGGGCGAACTGGGCGAACATCTGGCCGGTCAGGCCGGGCAGGAAGGCGGCCGGAAGGAACACCGACATCAGCACCAGCGTGATGCCGATGACCGGCCCGAACAGCTCGTCCATCGCCTTGATCGCCGCATCATGGGGCGACATGCCGCGTTCGATGTGATGCGCGACGCCTTCGACGATCACGATGGCGTCGTCGACCACGATGCCGATCGCCAGCACGATGCCGAACATGGTCGTGGTGTTGATGGTGAAGCCGAGCGCCGCCATGGCGGCGAAGGCGCCGATGATCGTCACCGGAATCGTCGTCGCCGGTACCAGCATGGCGCGCCAGTCCTGCAGGAAGATCACGATCACGATCAGCACCAGGATGCCGGCCTCGATCAGGGTCATGAAGACCTCGTTGATCGAGGCGTTCACGAAGCGGGTGGTGTCGAACGGCACGCTGTAGGCAAGGCCCGGCGGGAAATTCTTGGAAAGCTCGGCCATCTTGGCATTGACCCGCTTGGCGACGTCGAGGGCGTTGGCGTCGGGCAGCTGATAGATGGCGATGCCGCCGTTGGGCTTGCCGTTTATCTGCGAAGTCTGTGCATACGTCTGGGCGCCGAGGTCGACACGGCCAATGTCCTTGATCCGGACGATCCGCCCGCCATTGCCCTGGTCGGCCTTGACGATGATGTTGCTGAACTCTTCGGGCGTGCTCAGCCGGCCGACGACATCGATCGTGTACTGGAAGTCCAGTCCCTTGGGTGCCGGCGGCATGCCGACCTGGCCGGCGCTCACGTCCTGGCTCTGTTGCTGGATGACGCGGGTGACGTCCGACGGCGTGAGACCGTAGGTGTAGAGCTTTTCCGGATCGAGCCAGACGCGCATCGAATACTGGCCGACGCCCAGCACGTTGACGTTGCCGACACCCGGCAGCCGCGCCAGCTCGTTGACCAGGTTGATGGTTGCGTAGTTGCTGAGATAGAGGCTGTCGTAGCGCTCGTCCGGTGAGGTCAGCGACACGATCTGGAGGATCGCCGTCGACTTCTTCTCGACGATCAGGCCCTGCGCCTGGACAGACACCGGCAGCGAGGCGAGCGCCGCGCTGACCTTGTTCTGCACCAGCACCTGGGCAAAATCGAGGTCGGTCCCGATCTCGAACGTCACGGTCAGCGTGTAGGTGCCGGCGTCCGTGCTGTAGGACTGCATGTAGATCATCTTCTCGACGCCGTTGACCTGCAGCTCGACCGGCAGGGCAACGTTGTCGACGACGACCTTCGCGCTGGCGCCCGGGTAGGTCGTGGTGACCTGGACCGTCGGCGGCACGACGTTGGGATACTGCGAGACCGGCAGCGTGACCAGCGCCACGCCGCCGATCAGCACGATGATGATGGCAAGGACGTTGGCCAGAACCGGCCGGTTGATGAAGAACGCTGAAATCATCGCTGCGCTTCCGGACGGATCACTTCGGGGCGGCGGCAGGGCCGTCGGCCGTGACCGGGATCGTCGTGAGCTTGGGGACGACCTTGCCGCCCGGGATCGCGCGGCTGTTGGTGCTGAGCACGACCCGGTCGTCGGCCTTGAGGCCGGTCACGATCACCCGCAGGCCGCCGGTGAGAAGCTGCCCGGTGGTGATGCGCGCCTGCTCGACGACATTGTCCTTGTTGACGGTCAGCAGGTACTTGCCGGCCTGGTCCTCGGCGATCACCCGGTTGGGCACCAGCAGCGCGGCTGAAGCGCCGAGGCCCTTCGGCACCTTCACGCGCACGAAGAAGCCGGGGACCAGGGCCCGCGTCGGGTTGCTGAACAGGCCGCGGACCAGGATCGTGCCGGTCGAGGCATCGAGCTCGGGCGAGACGTAGTTGAGAAAGCCTTGGTGGGGAAAGCCGTCCTCGTTCATCAGGCCGATGCTGAGCGGGACCTTGCTGAGTTCCTCGACGTCGAGGCGACGCTCCTTGAGGTTCTCGCGGATCTGCAGAACGTCCTGTTCGCTCATGTTGAATTCGACGTACATCGGGTCGAGCTGCACGATCGTTGCCAGTTTGGTGGCAACCCCGTTGCCAACCAGTTCGCCAACCGTGATGAGATGCTTGGAGACGATGCCGTCGAACGGCGCCATCACCGTCGTATAACCCAGGTTGGTCTGGGCAATGGTGAGGTTGCCTTGGTTGCTCTCGACGTTGGCGCGCGCGCTGTCCCGTTTTGCTTTGGCGACGTCGAAGGTTGCCTGCGACGACACGTTCTGCCGCAGCAGCGTCTCCTGGCGGGTAAATTCGGCTTCCGCCTGCACGAGGGCAGCCTGGGCGGCGGCGACCCCGGCTTCGCCCTCCTTGACCTTCGCCTTGTACATCGTCTGTTCGATCACGAACAAAGTGTCGCCCTTCTTCACAAAGGCGCCATCGACGTACTTGATCTCTGTGAGGAAGCCCTCGACGCGGGCGACGAGGTCGACGAAGGCGAACGATACGGTGTTGCCCGTCAAGACTTCGAAGGGCGCCACCTGCTGCTGGAGCGGGACGCCCACACTGATCTCGGCCGGCGGCGGCGGCATGAACTTGTTCTCGGGCTTGCAGGCGGACAGCGACGCCGCCAGCAAGGGCAGCGCGATCCAGCCCTTAAGGCTGCGATTCAACATGGTTCCGACAACGCTCCCCCGGAGGTTCTGGCGGTCCAAGCGTTACCGCATCCGATGGCGGATTGCCACCGTAGAGGCCGCTCACAGCCGCTTGAATATCAGCGACAGATTGTTGGCGGGCATGTCGATGACCTCGGGCGGGCCGAAGCCCCGAGCCTCGGCAAGCGAGACCACGGCTTCGAGGTCGCGCACACCCCAGGTCGGATCGCGCTGACGCAGGTCGCGGTCGAAAGCCTCGTTGCTGGGCGCGGTATGCCGGCCGTCGCGGCGATAGGGCCCGTAGAGATAGAGCGTGCCGCCAGGGGATAGCACGTGCGCCGCGCCGGCGATCAGCCCGACCGCTGCCTCCCAGGGTGCAATGTGGATCATGTTGCAGCAGAGCACGGCGTCGGCGCGTTCGATCGGCCAGACGTTGCCAGCAGCATCGAGCGCCAGGGCGGCGCGGACATTGCCGAGGCCCTGTGCCAGCACCCAATCGTCGATGCTGGCGCGCGCATCGTTGCTGGGATCGCTCGGCTGGAAGATGAGGCCGGGCAGTGCCTCGGCGAAATGGACGATGTGCTCGCCCGAGCCGCTGGCGACCTCGAGCACGAGACCTCGCGCCGGCAATCGCGGCCGCAGGACGTCGAGGATGGGTTGGCGGTTGCGCGCGGCCGCGGGGGCATGACGTTTCATTCCGTATCGCCGGTCGTTGGTTCGATCGTGCGTCAATCTCGCGTGGCGGCAGGCCAACTTGCAAGGGGCAGTGAGGGAAGGCACTAAGTTTCCAGGATTTGCACCTCTTTCGGAGGAAGAATGTCGACCGATTTCGATGCGGTGATCATCGGTGCCGGGTTCGGCGGCATGTATATGCTGCACCGGCTGCGCCAGAAGGGTTTTGCCGCCCGCGTGATCGAAGTCGGCAAGGGCGTCGGCGGTACCTGGTACTGGAACCGCTATCCCGGCGCGCGCTGCGACGTCGAGAGCGTGCAGTACTCCTACCAGTTCTCGGCCGAGCTGGAACAGGAGTGGGAGTGGACCGAGCGCTACGCCACCCAGCCCGAGATCCTGCGCTACGCCAATCACGTCGCCGATCGCTTCGACCTGCGGCGCGATATCCAATTTGAGACCCGGGTCACGGCCGCGGCCTTCGACGAGACGGCAGACGTCTGGAGGGTGGAGACGGATAAGGGCGACAAGATCGCGGCACGCTTCGTCATCACCGCCATGGGCTGCCTGTCCTCGCCCAATACGCCCAGGATCCAAGGCCTCGCCGATTTCAAGGGCCCGACCTATCACACCGGCAACTGGCCGCACGAGGGTGTCGACTTCACGGGCAAGACCGTGGGCGTCATCGGCACCGGATCGTCGGCCATCCAGTCGATCCCGATCATGGCGCAGCAGGCCAGGCATCTGACGGTGTTCCAGCGCACCGCCAATTACACCGTGCCGGCGCACAACAAGCCACTCGACCCGGCCTATGTTGCCAAGGTCAAGGCGCACTATCCCGAGATGCGCAAACGCGCCAAGACCAAGCCGGCCGGCATCGATTTCGTGATCAACACGGCATCGGCGATCGAGACGCCCGACGCCGAACGCCGCCGGCTATTCGAAGAGCGCTGGGCATACGGCGGGCTGGGCTTCATGGCGTCGTTCTCCGACCTGCTGCTGAACGACGAGTCCAACAAGACCGCGGCCGACTTCGTGCGCTCCAAGATCCGCGAAGTGGTGAAGGATCCCAAGACCGCCGAGATCCTGACGCCGAAGAACATCATCGGCTGCAAGCGGTTGTGCGTCGACACCGGCTACTGGGAGACCTTCAACCGTCCCAACGTCGCGCTGGTCGATATCAGTGACGAGCCGATCGAGCGCATTACCGCGAAGGGTTTGCGCGCCAAGGGCCACGACTACAGCTTCGACTGTCTGGTGCTGGCCACCGGCTTCGATGCGATGACCGGCGCGCTGCTGAAAGTCGACATCCGCGGCCGCGGCGGCGTGGCACTCAGGGACAAATGGAGCGAGGGACCGAAGTCGTACCTCGGGCTCACGGTGGTGGGCTTTCCCAACCTCTTCACCATCACCGGACCGGGCAGCCCGTCGGTGCTGACCAACATGCTTCCCTCGATCGAGCAGCATGTCGATTTCATCGCCGACTGCCTGGAGGCGCTACGCGCAAAGGGCGTGAATGTCATCGAGCCGGTCGAGGAAGCCCAGGACGCCTGGGTCGGCCAGGTCGGCAACGCGGCCAACATCACGCTGCGCTCGACCTGCAGCTCCTGGTACGTCGGCGCCAACATCCCCGGCAAGCCGCGCGTGTTCATGCCCTATATCGGCGGCCTGCCGGCCTACATTGCCGCCTGCGAGACGGTGGTGAAGAACGACTACGAAGGCTTCGCGCTGGCTTAGCGCACGTCGGCTGTTCAACGCTCGGTGTCATCGCGAGCGGAGCGAGAGATCTTTAGTCAGGCGCCACGAAAGATCCCTCGCTCCGCTCGGGATGACAGCATTTGACGAGCTCCCAGCTAATACCCGATCGCGGCGCCGTCGCTGCGCGGGTCGGCGCCGCCGACCCTGAGGCCGCTCGCGTGATCGATGGTGATGCCGTGGGCGTGGCCAGCTAGTTCGTTCCACGGGCCCCAGCGATTGAGCAGGTGACCACGCCGTTCCAGCTCGGCGATCGTGTTGGGCGGAAAGCGGCCTTCGATGTGCAGCGTGTCGCGTTCCTCGCCGATGGCGAAGCGGCCGGAGAGGAACCGCGGCGTCTCCAGTGCCTCCTGGATGTCGCGGCCATGGTCGATCATGGCAAGGTAGGCCTGCAGGTGGATCTGCGGCTGGCCGTCGGCGCCCATGCAGCCCACCACGGCCCACAGCCGGTCGTCGCGGAACGCCATCGAGGCGATGAGCGTGTGCAGCGGCGTCTTTCCGGGCTCGACCCTGTTCGGGCTTTGGGGATCGAGCGAGAAGTAGGCCGATCGGTTCTGCAGCACGACGCCGGTGCGGCCTGCCACGACCGCCGCGCCAAAACCGCCGTAAAGGGAATGGATCAGCGACACGGCGTTGCCCTCGGCGTCGACCACGGCAATGTAGACCGTGTCGCCGGCCAGGCTGCCGTAGGAGGGGATGCGGTCCCACGGCACGGCCCGCGCCGGATCCATCAGGGCGCGCCGTTCGTCGGCGTAGGCTTTGGAGATCAAGCGCTCCATCGGCACATCGGCGAAGCGCGGATCGGCGAGATGGCGGTCGCGGTCGTGATAGGCAAGCTGTTTGGCCTGCACCATGAAATGCACGTAGTCCGGACCGAGGAAGGGCTTCTTGTGCAGCTCAAGTGGCTCGAGCAGGTTCATCATCTCCAGCACCGCGAAGCCCTGCGTCGGCGCCGGCGTCTCGTAGATCGTGACGCCGCGGTAGGTACCCTTGAGCGGCTCGCCCCAGCGTGCGACCTGCGCCTTGAGATCTTCCGAGGTGAAGAAGCCGTCGTTGGCGGCCGACCAGCGCACGAGCTCGCGGGCCACCTCGCCCTCATAGAAGCCGTACCAGCCGTCGCTGGCGATGGCTTCCAGGGTGCGGGCGAGATCGGGACTGGTGAGCACCGCACCTTCCTTGAGGAAGATCGCGGCGGCTTCCGGGCTTTTGGCCAGCTCCTCGCGCGCCAGCTCGCGCCAGTAGGCCAGCCGCGCCGTCACCGGAAAGCCGTGGCGCGCGTAGCCGATGGCACTTTCGAGACAGCGTTTTAGCGGCAGGCGGCCGTAGGCAGCGTGGGCCTCGCCCCAGCTCGCAACCGCGCCGGGGACAGTGAGCGTTCCCGGGAGCACGCCGCGATACGGTACCTCGGTGAGACCGCGTCGGGCAAAGGCCTCGACGGTGCCGCCCGCGGTGGCGCGGCCACCGCCATCAATGTAGCGCACGGACTTGGTTTTGGCTTCATGGATCAGCCAAAAGGCGTCGCCGCCGACACCGGTCATGTGCGGATAGAGCACCGAAAGTGCTGCGCTGGTGGCGACGGCGGCATCGACGGCCGATCCGCCGGCGCGCAGCACATCGACGCCGGCCTGCGAAGCCAGCGAATGCGAGGATGTCACCATGCCGTTCGGCGCGAGCGTGGCCGGACGGCCGGTGTGTATGTCTACCATGATGATTTCTTAGGTCGTTTCGCGGGCGGTTGACAGGGTGCCGCGAAATTCATAACACTTAACTTAAGAGTTAAGTATCATCGGAGTGACCGAACGATGCTCAAGACGTTCGCCTATATCGCCGCCGTCCTCGTTGTCGTTGTCGCCGGCATCCTGATCTATGCCGCGACCCAGCCAGACACGTTCAGTGTCCAGCGCAGCGCCAGCATCAAGGCGCCGCCGGAGAAGATCTTCCCCCTGATCAACGACCTGCGCGGTTGGAGCGCCTGGTCGCCCTACGAGAAGAAAGACCCGGCGATGAAGCGGACTTTTAGCGGCCCGGCCAGCGGCAAGGGCGCCGTCTATGAATGGGACGGCGACAAGAACGTCGGCAAGGGACGGATGGAGATCACAGAGGCGACACCGCCCAACAAGGTCCTGATCAAGCTCGATTTCATCAAGCCGTTCGAGGGCCACAACACCGCCGAGTTCACCATGGAACCCAAAGGCGACAACACGGTTGTCACCTGGGCGATGTACGGTCCCTGTCCCTATATGGCAAAGGTGATGGGTGTCGTCATGGGCCTGTTCATGAATATGGACGACATGATCGGCAACGACTTCGCGGCAGGTCTCGCCAGCTTGAAGGCCACCGTAGAGAAATAGGCCCGAGAAATAGATCGGGGAATAGGCCTTCGAAACTGGAGTACGTCATGAAGATCACAGCCTTTCCGATCGTGCGTGCGCTGTTGCTCGGGTTTGCCTTGGTCCAACTTCCGATCGTCGGCGTTTCGGCGCAGGGCGTTTGCCCGCCGGGCGTACCGGCCGGCGTCTTCTGCGGCGAGCGCAACATTGCGCATGCAACGGCCGGCACCTATGCCGTCGACGGCGATCACTCGGCGGTTCTCGCCCGCGTGCCGCACATCGGCTATTCCTACAGCGTCTTCCGCTTTGATCGCGTGAGCGGCACGCTCACATGGGATCCCGCCGCCGTGGCGCGCTCGAGCTTGTCGGTGGCGGTGAAGATCGAGTCGATCACCTCCAACGTAAAGGATTTCGCCAGCCAACTGGCAGGAGATCAATTCCTGAACGCCCCTCGCTTTCCCGAGGCGACCTTCGTTTCGTCCGCTTTCCGCCAGACCGACGCCACCGGCGGCAAGGTCGACGGCCAGCTGACCTTGATGGGCAAGACCGCGCCCGTGACCTTCGACGTCACCTTGGTCGGTGCCGGCAAGGGCTTCGATGGCAATCCGCGCATCGGCGTCACCGCCCGCGCCTGGGTCAAGCCGCAGGATTTCGGCATGCCGGCGATGTTCGCCGAACCCATCGAGATCGTGGTCGACGCCGAGTTCGCGAGAAAGCCATGAACATCATGGTGAAGCCGGCCGGCTCCGAGCTCGTCCTCACGCGCGAGCTCAAGGCGCCGCGCGAGCGCGTGTTCGCGGCCTGGGTCGACGTCAAGCAGGCCTCGCTGTGGTGGGTGCCGCGGGATTTCACGCCGCTGTCCTGCGAGATGGACGTGCGCCCGGGTGGCGTCTGGCGCCGGCGCATGCGTTCGCCCAGCGGCGACGTGATCCTGAAGCACGGCGTCTATCGCGAGGTCGCCAGTCCCGAACGCCTGGTCTTCACCTACGTCACCGAGGATGCCTCCGGCACCATCGATCCCGAGACGCTGGTGTCGGTCAGCCTCACCGATCTCGGTGGCGGCCGGACCAGGTTGACGTTGTGGCACACCGCCTTCGAGACCGAACTGTCTCGCGACGACCATCGCCGCGGCTGGACCGGTGGCCTCGAGCGGCTCGCGGATTTCATCGAAAACAATTAAGTAGCAAAGGAGACGAAAGTGAACATCCAGCCATATTTGTCCTTTGAAGGCCGGGCCCAGGAAGCGATCGACTTCTACAAGGGCGCCGTCGGCGCCTCGGAGAATGTCGTCATGCTCTTCAAGGACGCACCGCCCGACGTGCAGGCGCAGATTTCACCCGGCATGGGCGACAAGGTCATGCACGCCTGCATCAAGATCGGTGACTCAGACGTGTTCCTGTCGGACGGCCAATGCGGCGGCAAGGCGAACTTCTCGGGCGTCACGCTCACGATCAACGCGTCCAGCGATGGCGAGGCGGACAAGCTCTTCGCCGCGCTCGGCAAGGGCGGTCAAGTGACGATGCCGATGGCCGAGACCTTCTTCGCCACGCGCTTCGGTACGGTCAGCGACAAGTTCGGCGTGCACTGGATGGTGCTGAACCCCAAGAAGTAACCCAAGGAGAAAGCGATGCAGATCCAACCCTACTTGTTCTTCGACGGTCGTTGCGAAGAGGCGCTGGATTTTTACAAGGCTGCAGCCGGCGCCAAGGTCGAGATGCTGATGCGCTACAAGGAAAACCCCGACCGCGGCGACGGCAGCATGGAGCCGCCGGGCGCAGCCGACAAGGTGATGCATGCCGCCTTCAAGATCGGTGACACCATGATCCTGGCGTCGGACGGCCATTGCACGGGCAAGCCCAAGTTCGACGGGTTTTCGCTGGCGATCAGTGTCAAGGGTGAGGCCGAGGCCGACAAGACCTACACAGCGCTCGCCAAGGGCGGCGAGGCGAGCATGCCGCTCACCAAGACGTTCTTCTCGCCCAAGTTCGGCATGCTCCGCGACAAGTTCGGCGTGAACTGGATGGTGATGGTCGAGGCCTGACCGCTAGCACTGCTGGCATTTGCAGAATCGGCAGGTTTTTGCTATATTTTCTGTCATGATGGGAGACGCCCGCTGGAGAGATCCGGCGGGCGTTTTGCTTGTTTGCGGGTGGAACAGCCCCGCGATTCGGCGGTGTGCCGCGAAGAGATCGGGCCTGTGCCGCGGAGCAGGCCAAGCCATTGAGGAATCAGCGCGATTCGATCGCAGCGGCACACGCACAGGCACAGCTGGCGGTTTTTTGCGGCACATTTCGTGTGCCGCTGATGGCGCCGGTCAGGCCTTGTCGACGTTGGCGCTGCGCAGCGGCACGCCGAATTCGCGGCGGCAGACCTCGGCCAGGACGGCGACGCCCTGCCGGATCGTCTCGGGATCGGGATTGGCGAAGCAGAGGCGGAGCCGGTTCCTGGCATAGGCCTTGTTGGTCGACCATTCCGGCCCGGGATTGAGCGACACGCCGGCGGCAAGGGCCGCCTGGGCCAGCTTCTGGGTGTCGACCACCTCGGGCAGCTTGATCCAGAGATAGATGCCGCCGGCCGGGTCGCCGAACTCGGCTGAGGTGCCGAACTGCTCGGCCAGCGCCTCGCGCAGGACCTGCAGCTTGGCATGCAGCACCTTGTTGAGCTTGGGCACGTGCGTGGCGAAGTGCTGGGTGCAGAACTCGGCCAGCACCATCTGCTCCAGCGCGCCGGAGCCCGCGTCCTGCTTCAGTCCGAGGATGCGCGCCAGGATGTCCCACTTGGCGACGATGTAGCCGACGCGCAAAGCCGGGGCGATCGACTTTGAGAACGAGCCGATGAAGATGACGCCCTCGCCGTTGGCCATGGAATAGATCGAGCGTGGGCGCTCGCCACTCCAAATCAGGTCGGAGTAGCACTCGTCCTCGAAGATCATGACGCCATATTCGGCGGCGAGCTTGATCAGCTGGGCGCGCCGCTTCTCACCCATGATGGCGCCGGTCGGGTTCTGCACCGTCGGGATGGTGTAGATGTACTTTGGCTTGACGCCCTTCTTCTTCAGGTCGACCAGGGTCTGCTCGACGATGTCGAGGCGCAGGCCCTCCTCGTCGAGCGGGATGCCGATGACGTTGACGCCGAGCTTGTTGAGCTTGGTGAGCGCGCCGCCGTAGGTCTCCTGCTCGATCAGGACCGTGTCGCCCTTGGCGAGCAGCAGGCTGTTCACCAGCTCGAGGCCCTGCATCGAACCCGAGGTGATCAGGATCTCGTCGGGCGAGCAGCCGATCCCGGCATGGTCCTCGAGCTTCTTCGCCAGAAACTCGCGCAGCGGCCGGTAGCCCAGGGGGCCGCTGTTTAGCCCGTAGGTCGCGAGTGTCGCGCCCTCGCGCCGCAGCACCGTCGTCGCCGCGGCGACCAGAGCTTCGACCGGGACGTGCTTGGCGTCGTTGTGGCCGCCGATGAAATTGTACTTGGGAAAGCCCTTCCACAGGACGGCGGGCGCCGGCGTGCCGGGCGCGAGCAGGGGCGCGAAATCGAATGGGGCGGTCATGGCGTTTCCTTGGGCTTTTCTTGGTTTCCGATGGCTGAGCCCAATTGCTGAGCCAAGTCCGGCCGGTTCGCAACAGCTTTGGCCGCCGCTAGGTCACGGCGCGGAACGAGTGGGCCTGGGCCATGGCCCAGGGCCGATGCCAGCGCGGGTTGCCCGAGCCCGCCACCAGTTCGCCCTCGGCCAGCGACGGGTAGAGGTCGGCGAAGGTGATGACCTCGCTCGGCGAGATGCGCCGGGAGATGTGCTCCGGCTTGAATTCGTTGGGATGGTCGAGCCCCGCCGCCGCCGTCAGTTCGGCCAGTTCAAGAAGCGTGGCACGGTGGAAGTTGAAGACCCGATCGATCTTGTCGGGCACGACCAGTGCGCGCTGGCGGGTCGGGTCCTGGGTAGCGACGCCGGTCGGGCAGCGGTCGGTGTGGCAGGACTGCGACTGGATGCAGCCGACCGCGAACATGAAGCCGCGCGCGGCGTTGCACCAGTCGGCGCCCAGAGCCATGGAGCGCACGATATCGAAGGCGGTGATGATCTTGCCGGCGGCACCGAGCTTGATGCGGTGGCGCGCGCCGATGCCGATCAGCGCATTGTGCACGAAGTACAGGCCCTGGCGCATCGGCTTGCCGACATGGTCGACGAACTCCATCGGTGCCGCGCCGGTGCCGCCTTCCTTGCCGTCGACCACGATGAAATCGGGATAGATCCCGGTCTCCAGCATCGCCTTGCAGATCGCGAGGAACTCCCACTCGTGACCGATGCAGAGCTTGAAGCCGGCCGGCTTGCCGCCGGAGAGCCGGCGCATCTCGGCGATGAACTGCATCATCTCGACCGGTGTCGAGAAGGCGGAGTGCCGCGACGGCGAGATGCAGTCCTCGCCGATCGGCACGCCGCGGGTCAGCGAGATCTCCTGGCTGACCTTGGGGGCGGGCAACACACCGCCATGACCGGGCTTGGCGCCCTGGCTGAGCTTCAGCTCGACCATCTTGACCTGCTCATTGGCGGCGCCGGCGGCGAACTTCTCGGGTGAGAAGGTGCCGTCGGGGTTGCGCGCGCCGAAATAGCCCGAGCCGATCTCCCAGATGATGTCGCCGCCGCCCTCGCGGTGATAGGGGCTGTAGCCGCCCTCGCCGGTATCGTGCGCGAAGCCGCCGCGCTTGGCGCCGCCGTTCAGCGCGCGGATGGCGTTGGCGCTGAGGGCGCCGAAACTCATGGCTGAAATGTTGAACACCGAAGCCGAGTAGGGTTTGGCGCAGTCGACATCGCCGATCATGATGCGGAAGGGTTCCTTGCCGACCGGCCGTGGCGAGATCGAATGCGACATCCACTCGAAACCGTCGGCATAGACGTTGCTGGTGGTGCCGAACGGCCGCACGTCGAGCACCATCTTGGCGCGTTGATAGACCACGGCGCGGCGGTCGCGACTGAACGGCATGCCGTCCTTGTCGCCTTCGAAGAAATACTGCCGCATCTCCGGCCGGATCGCTTCGAAGATGAAGCGGAAGTGCGCCATGATCGGGTAGTTGCGCAGCACGGAGTGCTTGGTCTGGAAAAAGTCGTGGATGCCGACGCAGGTCAGGAAGAGACCGATGCCGAAGGGGATCGCCAGCCACAGCGAGCTGCCGTCGGCCGCCCAGGCGATGCCGAAGGCCAGCATCACCAGGACGGCGATCGTGAAGGCGACGAAGCGACCCCTGAAGGGCAAGAGCGAAGGCGTCATTGGGTCCTCGAGAGGTTCAGGGGCGGGTTCATTTGGCGCGTATCTCGCGCAAGCGCGCGTCGGGTTGGGCCAATTGCCCGCGCCTCATCAGCTTGACCGCCTGCACGAGTGCCCGCGCCGCATTGCGCGTTTCCTCCTGAAAGGCCCGGTCGTGGTCGAGCGCCTCGTGGCTTGTGGCGTAGGGCTCGTAGTAGCCGACATAGCGGTCGAGCTCGGCGGCATGACCGGCCGGGATCAAGCCCATGTCCTTCAGCCAGTCCGTGAGGATGCGTCGCAGCGTTTCGGTACCGGCTGCATCGCCGTGCACCACGACGGAGAAGACACGGCCGGCGAGGTGACGGGGGTAGTGCCAACCCTTCATCTCGAGGTCCTTGGCTTTCTGCGGGTCTTTGCCGCCGGTCGAGGTCGGGTCGGCATTGCCGCCATCGGCGCAGACGAGGCGGTCCATCATCGCCTTCAGTCCGGTCGGCGCCTGATACCAGTTCACCGGCGTCAGGATCATGACGCCATGCGCGGCGGCCCACATCGGATAGATCTCGGCCATCCAGTCGTTGACCTGGCCCATCGCGTAGTTGGGATAGCAGGAGCATGGCCAGTGGCAGAGCGGCATGGCGGTCGACACACAGGCCTTGCAGGGCAGGATCTGCCGGCCGTACTGCGAGGCAAGCAGACTGAGATCGAGCAGTTCGGTCTCGAAGCCACGTTCGCGCTCGATCACCCGCTTTGCGATCTCGGTCAATCGGAAGGTCTTGGAGATCTCGCCGGGGCAGGTTTGGTCGCTGCGCGAGGAGCCGTTGACCAGCAGGATGCGCGACTTGGCAGCCGGCGCCTTCCGGCGCCGCTCGGCGCGGACGATCGCGTCGCGTGACTTCAGCCAGTCGATGGAGAGTTCGTAGTCCGGATCGGTGTAGCGTGGGCCGGCGCGCTTCGTGCGCGGCGCCTTGCGATACTCGTGATAGCCGTTCCATGCCGCTTCGATGATCTTGCCGATCTCGTCCTGCAGCGGATCGAAGGCGGGATCGTAGAAGCGCTCGCGGGCACGCCGGATGAACTCGGCCTTGCTGATCGCGACACTCGGCATGCCCTTGCGGACTTTTGGCTTGGCCACGATGGACCTCCCTTGGGCGCCGAGAATAGACCGTTTCACCTAGCTGCGCTCGAAAGAGACGCTCTTGATGACGGCGAATACCGGCCGGCCGGGGGCGAGGGCCAGCCGTTGCACCGACTTGGCCGTGAGGCGCGCCATCAGGGCGGCGCCATTGCAGTCGAGCCGGACGTCGGCTTGCGCGCCATTTGAACTAGGAACAATCGCGGCGATACGGCCTGGCAATACATTGAGCGCGCTAATCTCCTCGGGTGGCCTGAGCGAGATCATCACGTCGCGCGCCCGGATATAGGCACGCACGGAGGCGCCGACGGGAGCCGCCAGCCGCGGCACCTGCAGTTCGCCCGCGGCCGAGGCCAGAATCGTGAGCTGGAAAGCCTCGTCGTGGCGCGCCACCGCGGCGTCGAGCACGGCACCGGCGTCGCCGGCATCGGCCAGCGGCAGGATATCGAGCACCGGCCCCACGGCCGTGACCTTGCCCTCGGTCAGGATCACCACGGTGGTCGCAAGCCGCGCCACTTCGGCGACGGAATGGCTGACATAGACGATCGGTACACCCGCTCCGTCCCGCAGCCGCTCGATGTAGGGCAGGATCTCCACCCGTCGCGCCTCGTCGAGCGAGGCCAGCGGTTCGTCCATCAGCAGGAGCCGCGGATGGGCGAGGAGGGCGCGGCCGATGGCGACCCTTTGCCTCTCGCCGCCGGAGAGCGAATCGGGCCGGCGATCGAGCAGGGCGCCGATGCCCAGCAACTCGACGACCGAGGCCAGATCGCCCGATGCGTCGTCACCGTTCCGCGCAAACCAGCGACCATACAGCAGGTTGTTTCGAACGCTGAGATGAGGGAAGAGCCGGCTGTCCTGGAAGACATAGCCGACGCGGCGGCGATGTTTCGGCACGAATATGCCGCGGTCGGTGTCGACCAGGATCTGGCCGTCAATTGCGACCCGGCCGCGCGTTGGCCGGATGAGGCCGCCGATGATGTCGACCAGGGTGGATTTGCCCGAGCCGGAACGGCCGAACAACGCCGTGAGACCGGGTGCCGACGAAAAGCGTGCGGTGAGCCGGAAATGTTCCCGCACATGGTCGATGTCGACTTCGAAGCTCATGTCGCGGCCCGTTGGGCGCCGATGCGACGTGCCAGCAGCTCGGACCCAAGCAATGCCAGCATCGAGATCGCGATCGAAATCAGCGTGAGGCGAAGCGCGCCGGCATCGCCGCCGGGAACTTGCGTCAGCGTGTAGATCAGGGACGGCAGGGTCTGCGTCTCGCCCGGAATGTTGGAGACGAAGGTGATGGTGGCGCCGAACTCGCCCATCGCCTTGGCAAAGCACAGGATCGCGCCGGCGATCACCCCCGGCAGGCTGAGCGGCAGGGTGACGGTGGCGAACACCCAGAGCGGGCTGGCGCCGAGCGTGCCGGCCGCCGATTCGAGCCGCGCGTCCACGGCCTCGATCGAGAGCCGGACGGCCCGCACCAGCAGCGGGAAGCCCATGACCGCGCAGGCGAGCGCCGCGCCGGTCCAGCGGAAGGAGAAGACAATGCCGAGTTCATCGGCCAGGAAGGCGCCGATCGGCGTGCGCCGGCCGAAGGTGAGCAGCAGCAGATAGCCCGTCACCACCGGCGGCATGATGAGCGGCAAGTGGACCAGCGTGTCGACCAGGCTCTTGCCCCAGAACCGCCCGCGCGCCAGCAGCCAGGCAACAGCGATGCCAAGAGGCAGGCTGGCCACCGTCGCCGTCGTTGCGACCAGCAAGCTCAGCCGTACCGCCGTCCATTCTTCTTCGGTCATGCCGACCCTTCGTCACAAGGTCGGTATAGTCCGTTGGATATAGCGCTTCGTCCAGAGCCTATTCGCAGCGACAAATCCGCGGCGCGCCGTCACGATCGCGATGACGGCCACCGACGCCACGAGAACTCTCTGAGCCGGCCGCGGCGCCAAGTCGGAATCGATGTTGGCGGCGAGGATGCGCACGGGATCGATGCCGTTCACCAGGCCGTACCAGGCAGCTTCGAAGAAGACGGTGGCCAGCGTGGCACCGACCGCCAGCAGTACGAGACCCAAGTAGCTCGTGCGCAGGCGGGACGGCAGTGCGCGCCACAGCATCAGCCAGGCGAACAGGCCGGCGGTGAAGGCCGCCTCGCCGATCTTGACCTTGGACTGGATGAAGAAATGCACGATCGCCACGAACGCCGCCGGGTAGATCAGCCAGTGCAGCCGCTTCCAGTTGCGCCTGAGCCGCTTCTGCCATCCATCGGTCGAGGTGATGGCGAGCGCCACCAGCGCCAGCAACGCCACGAAGCCGATGGTGAGGTAGAAGCGCTTGGCGATCTCCGTTGCGACGACGATCAGGTTCCATTTCTGGTCGAACACGTAGATCAGGAGATGGGCACAGGCATAGAGCGCGGCGGCGACACCGATGCGGCGGCGGATGTGCACCAGAGGCATCCAGTCGAGCGTCGTCCTGAGCGGCGTCATCGCCAGCGACAGCATCAGGAAGATCACGGCCCAGTCGCCGGTGGCATGCGTCGCCACGGTGACCGGGCGCGGGCCCAGCTCGTCCGCATACCAGCGCCAGGCGAGCTCGACGGCCGGCAGGCAGAGGCTGATCAGCGTGGCAAGCCGTAGCCAGAAGATCTTTCGTTGGATGGACACAATAGCAGCCTACGCGATGGTCCGATCAACGGAAGGTCAAAGTTCCGTCATCCGGGCGCGTCACGGCACATCATCTCTGATTGCCGAAGAGCAAACGATAGGTGCCGATGGTCGGTGCCACCGTGACGCCGAACGGCTTCAGGGTCGCAAGCTTGAAATGGGCCCGTGCGGCGGCGCCCACCGAGGCCGCGTCGGCGCCCTCGAGCATCACCACCCATTCGGCCTCGTCGGCCTTGGGATGGTCCATGCTCTTTTCCTGCAGCGGGGCATTGGTGACTTCGAGATCGGTCTCGGCGGCGAACGCACCCAGCAAGCCGGGCCGGGCGATAACGCGCGGCAGGACCGTCTCCTGCAGCCACGCGACCAGCGGCTTGCGTTCGCGCGGGTCGGGCACGAACCGTATGCTGGCCACTACGCCGCCGACACCATGCGTGAGATCGACCTGAGTGCGGAGCGTCAGCCGGCGAAACTGAGTGAACTTCGCCATCGCCGCCTGGGTCCAGGGCGTCTGATTGGCCAGCAGTTGCAGATAGCCCGGCGTTGCGAGGTCACCGACAGTGTCGCATTCGTAGGTTGCGAGATATTTGGGCGAAGCGCGGACGGCGACGTAGCGGCGAGCGCGGTGAAAGCCCGGCAGATTGATTCGCTCATCGATATGCTCGCGGTTGTACCATTCGTTGAAGTCGCGCTCGTCACGCGCCTTCACCTCGGAAAAGACGACCAGCATACCTTTGCCGAATAGGGGCATTGATTCATCCCGCAGTGGCTGCTGCCTAGTCTATGCTGGGGCAAGCTCGGGAGGAACCATCATGAAAATCGTCAAAATCGAGGATTTGCATTGCGACGCCGGCTGGCGCGACTTCTCCTTTCTCAAGATCACCACTGATGACGGCCTGGTCGGCTGGTCGGAATACAACGAAGGCTACGGCAGCGCCGGCCTCACCGCCGTGATCCGCCGCATGGCGGCCAGCCTCATAGGCCAGGATCCGCGGCCGATCGAGCGCATCATGACGACGTTCTACGCCATCACGCGCCAGGCGCCGGGCGGCATGAACCAGCAGGCGATGGCCGCGATCGAAAACGCGCTGCTCGACGTCAAGGCCAAGGCGCTCGGCATTCCGGTCTGCGCCCTGTTCGGCGGCCCAGTGCGCGACCGCCTGCCGCTCTACTGGTCGCATTGCGGCAGCTACCGCTTTCGTAATGCCGAAGTGATGGGCGTCGAGCCGGTACGCTCGTTCGACGACGTGGTGAAGCTCGGCAAGCACGTGAAGGAGCGTGGGTTTAAGGCCCTAAAAACCAACATTTTCCGCTTCGATCTCGATCCGCCCAACATGCATCAGCCGGGGTTTGGCCGCACCGCGGGCGGGCCCGAGCTCAACGCCGATGGTGCGACCCTGGCTGCGATCTCCGACGGGCTGGCCGCCTTCCGCCAAGGCGCCGGTCACGACATGGGCATCCTTCTCGACACCAACTTCAACTTCAAGACCGAGGGCTACATCAAGGTGGCGCGCGTCTGCGAGCCGTACAATCTCTTCTGGCTGGAGATCGATTCCTATGATCCC
>Ga0207952_1000409_pt1 | contig 36347 bp, 37 predicted proteins | sample SubbioR12Aug_8Ca_FD_184831 | JGI IMG/M metagenome (GOLD analysis project Ga0207952, IMG submission 184831) | Serpentinite rock and fluid subsurface biosphere microbial communities from McLaughlin Reserve, California, USA - CR12Aug_8Ca (SPAdes) | ecosystem: Environmental > Terrestrial > Deep... | reverse complement strand
ACAAACGCGCTATTCACACTCGCTTTCGCTGCGGCTCTGGGGGTTGACCCCGTAACCAAGCCGTACACATCAACTCGTTGGCTCATTCTTCAATAGGCACGCCGTCGAGGTCTAGGACCTCTCCGACTCCTTGTAGACATGCGGTTTCAGATCTATTTCACTCCCCTCACCGGGGTTCTTTTCACCTTTCCCTCACGGTACTAGTTCACTATCGATCTCTAAAAATATGTAGCCTTACCAGTTAGTTCTGGCAAATTCACCCGAGCTATTCGTGTCTCGAGTTACTCAAGAACTACAACCATAGAGTTGCTTCGTTTTCGAATACGGGGCTATAACCCGCTGGGGCCCAGCTTCTCAGCTGGTTCTTCTAACTAAGCAATTTTTTACTCTACCTCTTTCGAGCGTTGTAGCCTTATAACCCCCATCCCCAATATCGTTCCGCAAAATTAATTGCGCACCGATATTGTGGTTGAGTTTGGGCTCCTCCCTTTTCGCTCGCCGCTACTAAGGGAATAACTATTGTTCTCTTTTCCTCACGGTACTGAGATGTTTCACTTCCCGTGGTCTGCTCCACAATGCTTTTACACACTGGGTCATCAAGGTTTGCTTGATGGGGTTACCCCATTCGGAAATCTCCGGATCGAAGGTTGCTGGGCACCTCCCCGAAGCGTATCGCCGCCAAACTGCGTCCTTCTTCGCTTTTTAGAGTCTAGGCATCCACCGCACGCCCTTATCCAGAATCTCGTTAGAAATTCTGGGAACCGCGTGTCTGTTCTGATTGATATTGCTACCAAACAGAACTGTTCGGATTTTTATTACGCTGGCGGCGCAATAAAAATCCATTGCCACACACTGTCTAGATGTGTGGACTTTTTTGTGTCTTTACAATCCATCTCCTTTCGAAGATGGTTCCTGTCCCGTCCCGGCAAGACCGGCCCACTTGCGTGAGCTCGAAAACCGGAACGAGAATTTTTGATTCTTTTGATTTCATTCCAATGCAAAAACCTTGCGGTTCCGCGTTGGATTTTGTGTCGCTCTTCAGTTGTCAACGAGCAACATAGGTATGAAAAAAGCCGCTCAGAAGCGGCATCGAGTAGCAGAAGAAATCAGCTACGTACGCCAGCTTCTTGCAATCTCTTTAATCAACATATGTACAGAGGAGTATAAGGGCGACGGCCGGTAATGTCAAGAACGCCGGATTTTGGCTTATTTTGGGGATATTGTGGGGATACTCCTGGGGACAAACGGGCCGGCCGTCCCCGTGGGACGGCCGGCTTCAAACCCCTTGCTTCAAACTACTTGTGGGACATCTCGTCCTGGAGGCGTTCGATGGAGCGGGCTGCCGCGTCCTTTCCGCCAAGCCCGAAGGCGAGGCCGAAGGCCAAGGAGAGCGCTACCACGATCCCAGTGAAGAGTGTCTGCCAGAATGCTGCGGCGACGCCGAGCTGGTTGAGGGCTGCGAGGACCGCGAAGATCCAGATCGCCCACTTCGCGACGGCGCCGGCCATGTTGGCCTGCTTCACGCCTGCGGCGCGGGCCGAGCCTGCGACGATGTTCCGCACCACGTCCGCGACGATCGCCGCGAGGATGATGATGAGGACCGCGACGATGACTTGCGGGAGGTACAGGAGTACCACCTGTTGCAAGAAGGTCGTCACGCGCACGAGTCCGAGGACTTCGAGCGATGCGACAAGAAACACGACGATGACAAACCACTTTACGAGCGCACCGAGCAGGCGGCCTGCGTTAAGACTGAAGCCCGCGTCTTTCACGGCTTCCGTCACGCCGGATGCTTTCAGCGCATCATCGATGCGCAACACATCCACCACTTGCTCGATCACCCGCGCGAGGATCATGCCGATGATCCAGCCGATCACAAAAATGACCGCAGCTGCGATTATCGCCGGCACGAACTGCACGATGGTGAACCACACATCGTTGAACGAGGCCTGCAGGACACTCGCCGATTGTGCAACTATCATATATGCCTAGGCAAAAACACTAGTAATTACTAATTTCGACTCCTTCATGATACCCCCTCGCGAGAGGCCAGTGTGCCCCTGCAGCACCCCACTGTGGACAGGCCCGAGATGGCACCATGCTAGGATTTCCCCATGAGCGAGGAAGTCGGAAAGCATGCCGAAGAGAAAAGAAAGTTCCGCATATCAGACAAAGCGTGGGTGGATCGGAAACTTATGTTCAGCGAGGATATCCACTTGTCCCCGGAAGATATTCTTGAACACGGCGCCACACTTACCAGCACCCCGGTCAGAAAGACTATCCTTGAGCGATACACGGCTTTGACGGGCATTGAGGTTACTAACACGTTGGCACTCGCGCATATTTTGCGAGAATACCTTGAACCTGACATGCAGGAATTCTTCCAAGCGCAGGTACACCCGGGACGGACATTTTCAACGTGGATCGATGAAATACCGCTCGCTGGTACGCGTCGCGCGGGTGGCAAAGAATGCACGGTCACTTTTACCGATTTCAGCGCTATGCGTTTGCTCGTAGAAAAAGACGGCTCGTACCACATCAATCCGGAAGTAGCGCGTGCATTCTCCCCCGCGATCGAAATGCACTACCAAAGCGCAGAGACTGGCGAAGGCACGATCACGTTCAACCTCTCTCACCGCGATCCCGACGATTTCGAATTGCGTGCCGGAGAGGCCTAAATCAGGTTCTTTTTGTCGAGAAGTATCCGGTGCGGGTAATCAAGCGTATCGCGCAGGAGTTTGTCGTTGATCGTCATGCGGTAGCGGAATTCCGGCGTCGAGAGCACGGTGTAGCGGATCTCACGCCCGTACTTCGGTTCGAAGCCGCGCAGCACTTTTTCAAGCCGTTTCTCGTTTACCGAGTCAGCGACCAAGAGGAGGTCGGCGGGACGCCGATGGTCGCCGATGAAGACGCCCGAGAGTACGATCGCGCTCATCTTCCCCGCCCCACGGATCGCACGTTCGACGTCGTTGAAGCGCTCCGGCGAGACTTCATGGACGAACGTCGAGAGCGCGTTCGCGTACCTGAATTTTTCATTGAACGAATAGCGGGTTCCGGCCTTCCGCTCCCGTGCGTTCTTCCCTTCCCCTTCCAGCTTTTTCACGACGCCGATCGCTTCGAGCGCGTTCAATTCTTTGTGCGCGTCAGCAGCGGATACACCCGCCCGCTTCGCCACGTCTCCCGGCGAAAAAAGCTCCGCATTGAGTATGAGGAGGCGGAGGATTTTGGCTCGCACAGGGTCAAGGAATGAGGTGAGGAAATCAGCTTTCTGCATACCAGTCGTACGGTGTATGCGGATTGTACCAAGTACTTGTCCAGGCACCAAAAAATGCTTTACTGCAATGGGCTTCAGTGCGGTTGTCTATGGAGATACACAATGGCGATACAGTTGCACCGGCTACGGGTTGGCTCATTCGTCAGAGTCACGAATGGGCTCGGTAATCAGCACCCGATCGGCGTGGTCTGCGAGATCAACCGAGAGGTGGGTTACTTTAAGGTGATGACGCTCGACAGTTTTGAGTGCTTTTGGAACTGGTTCAAGTTCCCCAAGCAGATCTTCCTAGAGCGGGTATTCTCCCGTAGAGAAATACGCGCGTTCGTGGAAAAGCATCAGAAACAATACGATGACTCCACAGGACTCATACTGCCACACGCCGAAGAGCGCGTTCGTGAACGTGAGAAAGTAAAGGCGCGAAGGCAAGAGCTGCTTGCTCAATTTCTGTAGCCGCTCTGCGTACGCTACGAAAAGCGCCCCATGCCTTCCGGCTTGGGGCGCTTCTCTTTTTCGCAAACGCGAGATTACTTGATCGTATGTGCATACGATCAGCGTGCGCTCGGAAGCACCAAAGCAAGCCTTCGTGTTTCTCTCGCTTACTTGATCGTAACCTTTGCGCCAGCACCTTCCAATTTTGTCTTGAGGGCTTCTGCGTCCTCCTTCTTCATGTCTTCCTTGAGAAGCTTCGGAGCGCCGTCGACGAATGCCTTCGCTTCGGCGAGGCCGAGCGCGAGGGCTTCCTTCACGACCTTGATGACCGCGACTTTCTGGTCGCCGGCTGCCGTGAGCTCGACTGCGAACGAAGTCTTTTCCTCCGCTGCCGCCGCTGCCGGGCCTGCGACTGCGACTGCCGCTGCCGAGACTCCCCACTTTTCCTCGATCGCTTTCACGAGGGTGTTGAGCTCGAGCACTGTCATTTTCTCCACTGCTTCGATGATTTGTTCCTGTGTCATGGTGTTGTGTGTGTTGGGTTATTAAGCTTGCTTGGTTTCCGCCACTTTGCTAAGGACAACCGCAAAACGCTGGCGCGGCGAGTTGATCACGTTCGCGAACATGCCGCGCAGCGCGGTCATGGACGGGATCGTTGCGATCTCCCGCATCATATCCATGCCGACGAGCTTGCCTTCGAAAAGGCCGCCAAGGATGGAGAGCTTGCCCTCCTTCTTGTCATTGAGGAATTTCTTCCCGTACTCGTGGATGAGACGTGCCGGCGCCGTGGCGTCGTCACCCCCGCCGTGCGCGACCGCGAGCTCGCCTTCCATGGCGACATCGTCGGCTTTGTGGCCCAAGGCTTCGAGCGCGCGCTTGATGAGCGTCTTCTTCGCGACCGTGTATTTCACGTTCGCAGCTTTGAGCTCGCGGCGCATCTGCGTTTCTTCGTCGATCTTCAGCCCCTTAAAATGCACGAAGACGGTCGATGCCGCGTTCGAAAATGCATCCTGGAGCTTCTGGACGACTTCAGTCTTCTGCTGCTTTGTCTGTGCCATATCCAAAAGATAGGCTTGTAATGAAGGGCGTAGTGTCGACCTCGACGGGACTTCTGCCTTTCGGCTGCCCGTTGTCTCTGGCCCTTAGTTGACAGGATACAACGCGAAGCATAAAAACGCAAGCCGGCAGGATTGCCCGCCGGCTTGGATCTCGTGTGCAACGTGCTCACTCGTTGAGAGAGTACTTCGGCTTCATCTCCGCGATCGTCTCCTTGTGGGCCGCCAGCTGGCGACGCCACTGGGCGACCGGAACTCGCATGATGTGGCTGTTGTTGAATCGGTACCACCAACCCTGCATGTTGAAGTCGCGCTGGGCGGCCTCGTAAGGGACGATGTCCTCTTCAGCCCTAATGATCAGCTGCTCGATCTCGTGGATCTGCGCGCGCACGTCGAGCTTGGCGCGATGCAAATCGTCACCGGAGAGAGCTTCCACCCTGGGCAGGTTCCTCACCAATGTGGTAAGGCGTACGTGTACTTCTGCCATTCCCGAGCCGATCTTGTCTTCTTCTATCACGATGGCCTCCTTAGCCACGGTTACGTCCACAACAGTACTATCACTTCAAACAGTCGAAATCAATCATTTCCAAAACATCCACGGCGCTGTGTCTTCCGTGCCAATCATCACCTGGAACGCCGCCGCTGCCTGGCGCTCCCGCTCCTGCGCGATCGAAATCGTGTTCACGGCGTACGTGAGGCAGAAACTCAAGGCTATGAAAAGGGTGAAGCCGAGCGTAAAACGGAAAAACGAGTTTGCGCCTCCCTGTCGCATCGTCTCATTATAGCCCCTAATTCGGCTGCATCTTCACGACTTGGACTTCCGGCTTGAATTCTGTCTGGCGGAAGATCTCGAAGTAGACGAAGCCGTACGCGGCGATGCAGAAAAAGAAAATGAAGTAGACGGCGCGGCGCGGGAAATTATCCTTCGGGTCCATGGGGGCAATTATACCCTCCTCCGGACGCTTAGTTTTCAAACATGCAGCGGAGGCAGGTCTTCTGCCCCTTGCGGGTCGCAACGTATTTCCCGCCGCACTTGCAGAGGCTGATCGTGCTCACGATCGGTTTGTAGACGAATTTGCCGGGCGTGGAGACCCTCTTCGTGGAAAGCTTGGCGGCCGGCTTTACGGCCTTGGTGATTGTCTTGGTTGCAGTCTTTTTCATAGCAATGAACCTCCGCGGAGAGCGGTTTTCGGGGCGCCGTGGCGCAAGGAGGATCAGTCGTGCCCGATTTCTAGGTTCGGACGTATAATAGCTTGAAAAATGGGTTACGTCAAATCCGGCATTACCGAAGTTTCGCCATGAAAGTGGGAGCGAGCTTGGTAATAGCTTTATTCAAAACAACACCCACCAGCAAAGCAAAGACAATTACGATCAAGAATTCTGATGCCACTTCGTAGTTTGATTCATAGACTGGCCATGCAATGACTGGACCAACAAAAAACATGAGCCACCAGAACTTTTTTTGATTTCCAATTCCAATCAATAAGAATGTGACAAAAAATACATAGCCCAAAATGAGCCCAATATAAGGAGTGAAGCCGATTGAGGCATACACTGCTGAACATTCTCCGGTTAATCTGCAATGCAACCCCCCTATCGGAATGGAGAGGAAATATGCAGCTGCACTACCAAGGGCTATTAAAAGTGGATTCAAGAAAGCGTTAATCATACCTGAACTTAATTATTCACTATCCACTGAATATCTTCTCTTAATAATTGGTACGCCTGTTCGTTTATTCCCTTTCCTCGGTACTTATCCAGTTCCTTAAGAATAGCCTTTGCGCAGTTTTTGTCGAACACGATTTCCACTACCTCTTTCCTCTCGGTAACTTTCTTGGTTGTCGGCTTTCCACCTTTGCCAGTTACCGTCATTGTTTTCGTGTTGCTCATTATCGTCTTTTTTTGCACATAGCAAGACTTGATCTTCTTCGTAAACAGATCGCGACTAGGCGCAGTAATCCATCCTTCCGTGTATGCTCTTCCAATATCGGAAAGCGTGCTTGTGGCATTGGCAACCACCCTGAACGTGCGCGCTGTTGAAGTTGCATTGTTGACGTTGTCGGTCGACGAAGCGGTGATTGTGTGCGTGCCGAGTTTCTGAAAGAACACATCAATAGTACCGACGTTTGGAATCGTCGTTGTCCCAAGTCTCGTCTCGAGCGCAAATACACCCGACAGATCGTCGGCCGTCACTTCGACCGGCAGTTGTTCAGAGCGGAGATAGTCCTTGCTTTCTGGATTTGCGATCGTGATGACGGGCGCCTCTAGGTCAGTCGGCATGACACCGATACCATCAGGATTCTCATTATCTAGGGAGACGTTAAGTTCATTCACGACGCCGGGATTTGTATTCCCGGTAAACGCCGTCTCAACGGCGTCGTCTTTGCTTATGTATGCCACCTCGACGGTGTATGGCCCCGTGTCGGTGCCCTCTGTGAGAACCTTGTACTCGCCGTCGAGTGGATTGAGAATGGTGATAAATTCAGTTGTGGTATTGAAGCCACTATAAAAAGCATTTGGAATTTCGCTAACGCTCACGTCATCTTTTTTGCCGATTTTTTTACCATCGGGTGCAATAATGAGTAAGTCAGCCGGAGAAAGTATCTTGAGGAACAAAATTTTGACATCGGGAAATTGAAAATTGTGCACCAACGTCTCTGGCTCTTTCATCGTCAAAACTTCAAAAATATCTCCTTCGGCAGCCGCTACCAGTGCCGTATGATCAATCGCGTCTAGTGTAAGATCTGCGTTGAAAAATTCCGCACTCTCTGAAGGAACCGTGCCATCTCCAGTGCCAAATATCAAACTTTCAGGGTATCCATGTTGCCACTTCGGCAAATATATTTCAGGACTTGAAGCATTTAGACCAACGATTGTTTCACTCGCAGCCAATTTCCCCACGATATTATGAGTCCGAATGTTGGAATTCGTTATCTTTGATACTTCTGAATTTAACTCCTCAAGGAAAGTGTTTATCGGATATCCTGTGGGGTAGTCGCGCAGCTGGCTCGCGTCAACAATATAGTCGTAAACTGGGAGTAATTGTCGCACTGATTCAATTGGCTCGGTCCTCAAATAGCTAAATAAATCCGGGTACCCGTTTTCGGCCGCTTCATGAGAAAGGAGTTGTTTTAGTAAGAAACTATATAATCCTTGACCGGTTTCCCCGCCTTCCCACATCAGATATGCCTTTGGGGCGCCGAGGTGGGGCGTGCCGAGGAAGATGAGTTGGTCAACATCATCCTCGTATGAGGGAGATTGGATGTACTGCCGCGCGACGAGACCGCCCATCGAGTGCGCGACAAGGTCGACCTTGTCGCAGGCGCAGATCGCTTTCACTTCGTTGATTTTTTGCTTGAGGAGGATTGCGGTTTCGACATTCGACTGCCGCCAGTTGTATGGGAATGGAAAGAGATCAACGCCCGGCGTGTAGTGGTTCACATCCAAGGTCGCAATAAGGTCATCGTATGTATGCAAAATCGGGTCTATCACCCACTCGCCGTCCGCGTTTTTCTCCGAGCCGAGGATGCCAGGAATGATAATGACCGGATCTGGCACTGCGGGTTCGGCCGGTACTCCGTCTTCGAGAACCACATAGGGGCTTCCCGAGAGCCCACAGCCGGTAATGACGCACGTATTTGTCGTCGTCACGCCGCGGAGGTTGATCCCTGCAGCGTCACCGCTCATGCGCTGGATGCCGAATGCATAAAAGCGGTCGGATGTAAGCGGGGTCGTGCTTCCTGTCGTGAACTGCAGATGGTAGAGGGTTGGGGTTTTGCTTACCCCTACCGCGTCGGTAACCACGCTGGAATCAGGCATCTCGGGACAGTTGCCGGTGTAGTTCGAAAACCGCCGGCAGATGATGACGGCACGAAATCCATGCCCCACCCCGTTGGATGAAGCTATGAGGTCGATGGATCTGACGCCGCCTGGCACGCTCGTCCCGGCGGGAATCTTGAAGAACGCGAGCGTCGCGTCAGTCGTCGTCGCTTCGTTTACGGTCTGTGAGTAGATGACTGCCGCCTCAGATGAAGCTGGCAGCCCGAAGACGATTGCAAGTACGCATATAAGGAACAGCGGATACAACCCCCGATCCACCATCCCGCCAGTATCGCGCCGTCTTCATGAAGGGCAAGCAACGGGTGTGTATAGCAAAAGTCCCGCTTTCGCGGGACTTGTTGCGTCGTTTCCGTCGGTGCTACATCCCATTCACGACAGCGCGGGTCTTCGGGCCGAAGACGCCTGCCGCCGGGACAATACCCTTTGAGGCTTGGAACTTGGCAAGTGCTGCACGGGTCGCAGCGCCGAACAGGGTGGTCTCGTTGCCGGGAGAACCGGGGCCGCTTGCCGCGACCGGGAACCCATGCGAATTGAGCCACTCTTGCAGCCGCTTCACGTCTTCACCGGTGGAACCTACTTTGAGGTCACGGGTGAAGGCGCCTGTGGACGGCGAGCTTGCCGGTGCAGCCGAAAGCGAACTTATCGTCGCTTCAAGCGACGGCGAGACCGTGCCGCCCATTGCTTTGATCTGGGAAATGAGTGCTTTCAGTTGCGCGACCAACGCCGAGACTGCTGCAGGGACGGCAGGTTGCGCCGGCGTTGCGGGTGTGGCCGACGTCGCGGGCGTTGCAGGCGTCGCCGGAGTCGCGGATCCACCGCCCCCTCCCCCGCCTCCGCCACCACCTCCTCCGCCACACAGGGACGGCGACGGCGTGATGCTGACGACGGTCGTTCCTGCCCCGCCGGTTATCGTCAGGCTTGATGTCGAGCTGTTACAGGTAGCGGTCCGGGTATACCCGACGCCGCTTTCCTTTGCATCGCTCATCACGTTCCCGTTCGGCGCGGTGACGGTCATTGTCGAGTTTTCCAAGAGCGTCACCGTGAGCCGCGAGCCGTCAACCGTGATGGACTCGATCGTCGCACTTGAGCCCGAGACATTGATCGTCATCCCGTCCACGGTAAAGACCGTGTCCGTCGTGAGCGAGACGTCGTCATACGCGGCAAAAACGCTTGCCGGTCCCAGGAGCGCAACGAGCGCTAGTATGTTGAGAATCTTTTTCATGAGCTGTCAAATAGGCTGATAATGGAATCCGCCTATTAGCGAGCCGCCCAGAAGTTGAACGAGTTGATCCCAGTTGCGGTGCCCGCGATCGTGCCGGAGTTGAAGATGCGCACGTTGATCGTGGTCGCACCGGTCGTCGAGGCCGCCTGAATCAAGAAGTTCGCTGGCAGCGAGCTGGTCGCCTGAACGACAACGCGGTCGCTAGCCGAAATGGTAACGCTCGTCGTGCAATCCGCATATGCCGTTGAAGACGCAGCAACCGTGGTCGCTGGGATCGTGCAGTAGCCGATCGACATGTCGGTCACGGTGTTTGCCGTCGAGCCGACCTTGACGCCGCCCGTGAGGGTCGAGACGCCGGTAACCGCAAGGGTGCTCGACATTGTGACTGCTCCCGTCAAGGTGCTCGCTCCCGTTACTTCAAGGGTACCACCAGTCGAGATGTTCGTGCTAATAGTCGTCGCAGCTTGGACGACGCTGACAAATGCAAAGACACACACAACAATGAGCGCGACTACCGCCCAGTGGTTTCTCTGTGAAAGAGTTTGTTGCATACAATTTTCTCAATGACTTCTAACTGATAGTAATGACGAGGCACGGCGCGCACGCGCACGTTGCTACGTTACTGTCATTGTATGTCCGAAGTGTTGTGGAGAAAGTAACCAGCCCGCTGTAGTGGGGATAACTAGGCAACCCGAGAACGCAAAAACTCCCCTGCGAGGGGGAGTTTTACTGTTAGGTCCCGCCTACCGGCGGGCGGGCGAATTATCCTAAACGCTGAACGCACAAAGCCCCCTTTCGGGGGCTTTGTGCTACTTCATAGAGCCTAGGTACTACGAAGTTTCGAGACCACCAACGTTAGTTGGCAATCGTGTAGTAGCTCGTGCGGAAGTCTTCTGCCGGTGTGGTGTACACAACCGATTCCGGTGTTGCGTCATCAGCCGTCGAGTGACCGACAGCGTTAACCTGTACGCGGAACTGCTTCGCGGTCGTACCGTATCCGGCATCCGGATTGAAGGTAGCCGTGAGGACGAAGTCTGCCGACTGGCCAGCCGAGATGAGGACCGAGTTGGTCTTCTCGACACCGCCCGAGACGCGAGCGACTGTCGCCGGAATTGCGACACCGCTTGATGTCGTCGTCGACGTCGTACCGTCGGTGATGTGGAAGTTCACACCTTCGATTTGGGACGCCGTAAGACCGGACGTACTCGTCGTTGCGAGTGCCGTGAGCGGGAGGTACACGTCGTTCGAACCGAGGTTCGTCACGCGCAAGGTGACTTTGAATTCACCAACGCTGCTTGCCGACGTGTCGTTCGGCGTGTGAGTGAATGCTTCACCAACCTTTGCGACCGTAATACCTTCGGAGTAGAGCGTCTGGGTGTAGCTCGTCACGGAACCAGCGCGGTTCGTGATCGACTTACCATCAGAGACTGCCACCGCGTCGATGTTCCAGACATCAACCGAAGTTGATGCTGCGAGCGTGTCGCCCTGGTTGAAGATATCACCACCTGCAGTGCTGTCCGTAATCGCAGCAAGCTTTGCCACGATGCGGTAGGTCTGCGTTGCATCCTGTGCGATCTTTTCAGTATCGGTGAGGCTGAACGTAAGACCGTTCGACGTACCTGTCGTCGGCGTCGCCTCGTCGAGGCGAGTGCTGCCACGCATGAGGTAGAACTCCTGGACCATGGTGTTGACGTTCGACACACCCGAAACCGATGTGGTTGCCTTAAGGGTATCGAATTCCATTTCGGCACCCGATGCCTTGAGGGTGAACTCAAGGAGCGTAACTTCAGTCGTGCCCGTTTCGCTTACCTTGACGTTCTTTGCCTTCGGGTTACCCGAGCCTTCCGCCATGCGGAGCTCGACGTCCGAAGAGGACGCAAGGCGCGAGATGTAGACACCGGCATTGGTGGCGGTCGTCGAATCGACGATCGTCGCACCCGTCGGATCAACGAAGCGGGTCTGGACGAGATCTGCTGTCCAGTCGTTTGTCGAGCCGTCGTTGTCGGAGTCAATGTTCGAGACTGCCGTCATGCCGACATGGAAGGTAACCTTGTTACCCGAGCCCATGCGGATGACCTGCGAGACCGGAATGCTTGCCGAGTAGACACCAGCCGAGTCGCGGACGAAGCTCGAAGGAGCCATCGATGCGATCTTCTGGCCGTTCGCCCAGATGCTGATCTCGCTTGCGTAATCCGCAAGGCGATCAGATGCAGACGAGTCAACTGCCGCTGTGAACTTCACGCGGATGTTGGTGACGCGGATGTCGGCGCCCGAAGCTTCAGCTTTGAAGCCGAGGACCTTTTCCGTCGTTGCTGCGAAGACCTGGTCTTCGACGTCAGCCGTGGTTGAGGTGATCGTGATCGAGCCAGCAGAACCGTTGAGGACTTCACCGCCCGTCGTCGGAGTCGTCGGCGTCGACGGAGTCGAAGCGCAGACTGACGCGACTTTCGCGCGAGTGACTGGGCCCCAGTAGCCAGCTGCCGGCGAAACGCCGTTTGCTGCCTGCCACTTAGCGACCGCTGCCTTTGTCATTGCGCCGAAGTACGACGATTCGTTGCCCGGAGAACCCGCGCCCGAAGCCGCAACCTGTGCGCCATGGCTGTTAAGGAATTTCTGGATCTGCATGACTTCACCGCCGGTATCACCCTGCTGGTGGGTCATCGTGAATGCATAGCAGCCTGCGCCTGACGTGGTAGAACCACCGCCGAGTGCTGCGATTTGTGCGAGCAGAGCCTGGACCTGGGCCTGGAGTTCCGAGAGCAAGTCTGCCTTCGCCGGTGTGACGACTGCAAACGAGAGCGCGAGAACGAGAACAGATCCAACCAAGACTGTCGCAACTTTCTTTGTTGCTAACATAATTTGTTGTTTGACCTTTGTCCCCTCACGCGGAAATTTTCCGCATGCGGGGTGTGTCCGTAACCTTTCGACAGAGTAACGAACACGTTTTGTGTGCCTCCGTACGGAGGCAACTAATAAATATTGCTAGCCCCACTTCCGTTTTAATAATATCGGGAGTGAGGGTTAGCATCGGATTGGGAAACTGCATTTCTGTCATTCAACCGTAACCGGACGTTGCAGCCGTTTCTGAAGTGTGCGTGATTTCTACCGTATCTAGTAGATGGAGACGCACGATCGCTTCCGGCCTTTCAGCCAGAAACGCTCCATGATTCATTCCTTATTCATGATGTCAAAGTACATCGCAACCAAACTCTTCGGCTGCGCAATGCGAATCCGCACGGATTCACATTGGGAGTCATTATAAACGAGTGGATGCCCTTTAAGGCGGTATACCCCCACATCGTTTGTGGATAACTAGTGGACAAATAGTGCTCGGAATAAGCCCCAAAAGGCGTACTACGGACAGCCTGACCACGCAGTTACCCCGCCGCAGACTAGGCTAAATGAAGGGAAAAGTCAATCAAAAAACCCCTCGGGTGCGGCCTCTCTATGACCCCCCTATATTCCTCTAATCAGAGGGGTATCCCCCAAGGGGGCTGCCCTTTCCCGCTAGGACGGCAACCGGTACCGGCTCCATCGCTTCTCACCAACCTTCGTGACGAGCCCTTTTTCTACCAAACCGGCTAATTCCCGCTGGATCATCTTCTCACTGTACTGCGGGAGGTTCGTCGCGACGTCTTTTATGCCAAGCTCACCCCCCGCCCGCACGATGTCCAATATCCGCCCCGCTCGGTCGCTTCCTAGCTGGCCTGAAGTCACTGTTCCTTTATTGTCCTTTTCACGAACCTTTGTAGATGTCCTATTGGAGTCCCGCTGTATCGGACGTGCTTCAAATGTCCTATATGAAATCTCCGTCTTCGGTTGGAGATCCTCCCTCGACAAGTTGACCTGCTCCGCAAGGGTCGACCGCTGCGATATCACGATCAAGTTGCCGAGCTCATCGAGCGCCTCGACAAGCGCACGGGCATTCTGCGACGAGACGTACCCGGCGATAGCAAGGAGGCGGACTTGCGATATCAAGGAGCGGATGTCGGCGAGGGCTGATTGTCCCTTTTCCGAGGCGGCTGCCCGGAATCCGGAGCGCAACTCGAGGATGCGCTCGAGGAGGCGGAGCCCAGACTTCCGCACGGCAATTCGGAGCGGCTCGCTCTCCGGGATATGGCTCGTGACCAAGTGGAGGGCAGCTGAGATGCGTTCCGCCCGGCGATATGAGATATCTCCTGACAGGTTTGCCCCGAATGGGTTCGTCAGAATTCGGGGAGAATCAAGGATTTCCAATGCGTTCGATACGTCCCTTACAGATTTATTTGAGGAGCCATCTGCGGTCATTCGAGTCTCTGAAGCATCCTTTATCAGACCTTTAGGCATACCGGGAGTATATCCGTATCCTCCCTACGCGCAATACGGGAGACTGCGTAACACGAGTAACGCTCTGTCCTTAATACGTAGATAGCGCCCACTCCCCACGTGATATCATGTACCGCGTGGCAAAAAAGGCTGAAAAAGAGCGGAAAAATGGGAAGCGAAAGCGTGATGAAGAGGCGCGGCAGATGCCGGTCAGCATCGAAGTCCTCCGCGGCGTCGTCGCGGTCTTTGCGGTGGCACTTGCCGCGTTCCTCGCCCTTGCGGCATTCGATATCGGAGGCACCCTTGGGAACCTCATCTTCACGATACTCTCGAAGTTGCTCGGCCTCGGCTACATGCTCCTTCCCCTCTCCCTCATAATCCTCGCCGCAGCGCTTATGCGCTCCTTCCAAAACCGCTTCGGTGCGATTGAGTCCGTGAGTATCTTGGTCTTCCTCCTTTCGAGTTTGGGGCTGGTTGCGATCGCCCTTCCCGACCAAGGCGGCATTGTGGGAGGCGCGGTTGCCGCCGCGCTCGTCTCGGCCATCGATACGGTCGCCGCGGTCATCTTCCTCATCGCATTCATCGTCGTCGCCGTCATCATCGCCTTCGACATCCACCTTTCGACGCTCTTTGAGGCGATCCGCGCCCGGATGCGCGGCGACGGAAGCGTGCCGGCCGAAACCGACGGAGAGATGGCGATCGAAGGGCTTCCTGACGAAGATACGGACGAGGCAGAGGAAGTGCCCGAAGAACCAGCCGAGGAAGAACCGGAACCGGTCGCCCCGAAGATCAGTGTCATGGAAAAATCGCAGCAGGACGAAGGCGGCTTCCCTATTATTGCGGCATCGAATTCCGTGTATACCCCGCCGCCGGTTTCCATCCTCTCCAAGAACAAAGGCAAACCGGAAGTCGGCGACGTGAAGGCGAACGCGAACCTGATCCAGCGCACACTCCAGAATTTCGGCATCCAAGTGCAGATGGACGAGGTGTCGATCGGCCCCACTGTGACCCGCTACGCCATGAAGCCAGCCGAAGGCGTCCGGCTCTCAAAGATCGTAGCGCTCCAGAGCAACCTCGAGCTTGCGCTCGCCGCCTCCCCGGTCCGCATCGAGGCACCGATCCCCGGGAAGGCGCTCGTCGGCATCGAAGTGCCAAACATCTCGCGCACGGTCCTCGGCCTTGCGCCCCTTTTCACCGATTCCGGCTTCACGCAGTCGGAAAAACCGCTTCTCATCGCACTTGGCCGCTCGATTACCGGCCAGGCGCACTTTGCCGACCTTGCGCGCATGCCGCACCTCCTCGTCGCCGGGACAACAGGCGCCGGAAAATCCGTGGGCATCCACGACTTCATCGTCTCCCTCCTCTACCGCGTGGGGCCGGAAAAACTACGGTTCATCATGGTGGACCCAAAGCGGGTCGAGCTCACCTTGTATAACTCGATCCCGCACCTCATGACCCCCGTCATCACCGACGCGAAAAAGGCGATCCTCGCCTTGAAGTGGCTCGCGAAGGAAATGGACCGGCGATACAACGTGCTCGAGACTGAAAAAGTGCGCGATATCGCCTCGTACCACGAGAACGTCGTCGCGCCTGCCTTGGAAAAAGGCGTTGCCGAGGGGGAAGAAATGCCCGAGGCGATGCCGTACATCGTCCTCATCATCGACGAATTGGCTGACATCATGCAGACATACCCGCGCGAGCTCGAAGCGGGCATCGTCCGCCTCGCACAGATGTCGCGCGCTGTCGGTATCCACCTCATCCTCTCCACGCAGCGACCGAGCGTGAAAGTCATCACGGGCCTCATCAAGGCCAACATCCCCTCCCGCGTCGCGTTCCAGGTTTCGTCGCAGATCGACTCGCGCACGATCCTCGACATGGGCGGCGCGGAAGAACTTCTTGGCGCCGGCGACATGCTCTTCCTCTCGAACGAGATGTCGAAGCCGCGCCGCATCCAGGCCCCGTATATCACCGAAGGCGAAGTGAAGAAGATCGTGCACTTCGTCGCGAAAAACAACGTCGCACCGCTCTCGGGCGTGGAGTTCTCGGAGGACGGCGGACAGAAAGGCGCGCCGAATTCGATCTTCAGCGCGATGGAGGAGGAAGACGTGGACGATGACAAGTACCAGGAAGCGAAAGCGGCCGTCCTTGAAGCCGGAAAAGCCTCAACCTCGTACCTTCAGCGCAAGCTCGGCATCGGCTACTCGCGCGCAGCGCGCCTTATCGATATCCTTGAGGAGAAAGGGGTGATCGGCCCTGGGTCGGGATCGAAGCCGCGCGAGGTGATCGGCGCCGGAAACGCCGACGAACTCGTCGCGGAAGCGGAAGCGCAGGAGGAGGACGAGTTCGGCCCACGCGCCTAATATGCTCCGTGAGTCCCGCCTCGCCCGTCTCGTCCTCGGCCTTTTCTTTATTGCGCTTATCGGCTACGCGCTCTACGAGGCGCGCGGTATCCTTAAAGGACCCGACATCAGCGTCCCCACAGCGACGGTCCTCGCCACCGAGCCCTTTACCCATATCCGCGGGAAGGCCGAACGCATCACCGAGCTCCGCCTCAACGGCAAGCAGATCTCCGTCACCGAAGCGGGCGAATTCGACGAACCCTTCTTGCTTGCCGAGGGGTCGAATTACCTCGTCCTCGAGGCAAAAGACGCCCGCGGCCGCACGGCGACGCAGACGCTCCACATTGTCTACCGCCCACCCGCTACGGACGGCGCGGTCGAATAGCCGCCGGTTTCCCCTCCTGCGCGGCGGGGGTATACCCCGTTAGAAGTCCTCGAAGAAAATATCCGCCAGGCGGATATTTTCTTCCACCCGACCATGAAGTAATGCCGCGGACAACCTACCTGCTTCGAGAGTTAAAAATCCCCCTGACTCCAGACTTCTAACGGGGTATACTTCATCCATACTTACCCATTAGCCGCATACTGTTACCCTCGTATGGCAAAAACGAAAGAAAAGCCCGCAAAGCAGAATGGTGTCGGAGGAGATAAGGACATTGACCGGGCGCTCTCCGAAATAAAAACGAAATTCGGCGACGAAAGCATCATGATGCTCGGCGCCTCCCCGAAAGTGGACGTGGATGCGATCCCGACGGGCTCGATCGGCGTTGATTGGGCGCTCGGAATCGGCGGGCTTCCCCGCGGCCGCATCATCGAGATCTTTGGGCCGGAATCGTCCGGAAAAACGACGCTCTGTTTGCATGTCATCGCTGAAGCGCAGAAAAAAGGCGGCATTTGCGCCTTTATCGATGCGGAGCACGCGCTCGACCCGGAATACGCGAAAAAGCTCGGAGTGGACATCAATTCCCTGCTGGTCTCGCAGCCGGATACGGGAGAACAAGCGCTTGAAATCACCGAATCGCTGGTGCGCAGCGGCAAGATCGACGTCGTCGTCATTGACTCCGTCGCCGCGCTCACGCCGAAAGACGAGATCGAGGGCGACATGGGCCAGCAGCAGATGGGAAAGCAAGCGCGCCTCATGTCGCAGGCGCTGCGCAAGCTGACCGCCATCGTCTCGAAGACGAAAACGATCGTGATTTTCATCAACCAGATCCGCATGCAGATCGGCGTCATGTTCGGCAACCCCGAGACGACGACCGGTGGCAAAGCCTTGAAATTCTACACGTCGGTGCGCATTGATATCCGCCGCATCGCACAGATCAAAAAAGGCGACGAAGTGATGGGCGGGCGGCATCGCGTGAAGATCGTGAAAAACAAGGTCGCTGCTCCCTTCCGCCAAACAGAATTCGACATGATGTACGGCGAAGGCATTTCGCGCGAAGGCGAAGCGCTCGCCTTGGGCGAGAAGCTCGGCGTCATCGAGAAATCCTCCGGCGGCTCGTACAAATACGGCGACCAGGCGCTCGGCCGCGGCTACGACGCCGCGCGCACCTTTTTGCGCGAGAACAAGCCGATCCTCAACGCTATCTTGAAAGACATCCGCGCCGGGCTGAATAACGGCGCCGCGCCCGTTGTCGGCAAGCCGGAAAAAGATGAGGATTAGCACTCCAAACGGATTCATGCTACAAGAACCGGAGCCGTGTTTTATTCGGGAGGTACAAAATGCATGAGCTTCACTGGTACCAGGTGTGGGAAGCGAAACTTCTTGTCGCGGACCACGATAACTATCGGCGATATCGCTTCATTCGACCGCTAACTCCCCCAACCATCGAACACAGTATCGCGATGCAAGACCTCGAGAAGGCCGAACAAGGTCTCGACAAGAAAAAGAAAACTGTGGCGCGAGTGAGGCAAATATGGCCGCACGATGTGTACGAAGAACTCAACAAGGGCGCCAAGTAGGCGCCCGATGTTTATCTGGACAATCTCCAATTTTTGAATAGAATAGCCACTTATGTTGAATTACAACGAAGTCAAACCCGGTGTCGCGGTACTCGTTGAGGGCGAGCCGTATGTCTGCACATGGAATAACATCATGCAGAAGCAGCAGCGCCGTCCGGTGAACCAGACGAAGCTGCGCCACCTCATTAAAGGCAACCAGATCGAGTATTCCTTCCAGCAGTCGGACAAGCTGAACGAAGCCGAGATCGAGAAGAAGCCCGCTATTTTCGTATTCCACGACGAGCGTAAAGGCGAATGGGTCTTCCATGCGGCGGCGAACAAGTCAGACCGGTTTTCCCTTACGGATGAGATGGTCGGCGACGGCGGACGCTTTTTGAAGGTGAATATGGAAGTCGAAACGAGCGCGTTTGACGGCAAGGTATTTGGCGTGAAGCTCCCCATCAAAGTGCAGCTCGCGGTGAAAGAAGCGCCGCCGGATGTCCGCGGCAACACCGCGCAAGGCGGCTCTAAGATCGTGACGCTGGAAACCGGCGCGCAGCTCAACGTCCCGATGTTCATCAAGGAGGGCGACATTCTCGTCATCAATACGGAAACCGGTGAGTACGTGGAGCGGGCGAAGTAACCCAGGGCATAGTCCATAGGGTATAGGGTTTAGGGAAATGCAAAGAGGCGCTCGATCGAGCGCCTCTTTGTTGTATGCCCTATTGGCTATACCCTATCCCCTAAACCCTATTTCGCGATGTACGGCAAAAGCCCCATAAACCGTGCGCGCTTTACTGCCTCTTCCACCATGCGCTGCTGCTTTGCCGTGAGGCCAGACTTGCGGCGGTCCATGACGCGGCCGTGCGGATTGATGAAATTCTTCAACAGGTCCGTGTCCTTGTAGTCCACGTGCTGGATGTCGTTCTGCGTGAGGATGTTATTGGTTGCCATATATTTTTTAAAATCGAAGCACTAAATTCTAAATTCGAAACTAAAACGGAATGTCATCCGGGTTGATATCGTCCTTCGGGTAATCGATGCCGCCGCCAGAAGGCGCGCCACCTCCCGCATCCTGGTTCTCATCTGCAGCCGGGCCGCGCGAGCCGCCCCCGCCGCCGCCCTTCGGTCCGAACTGGACACGGTCGGCAACGACTTCGGTGCGGTACATCTTCTGGCCATCCTTTTCCCACGAACGGGTCTGGAGGCGGCCTTCCACGAAGACGCCGCTTCCCTTTTTGAGGTATTGGTTCACGGTGTCTGCCTGGCGGCCGAAGACGACGACGTTGTGGAAATCGGTCTGCTCCTGCTTCTTCCCGTCGCGGTCGCGGAACACGCGGTTCGTCGCGATCGAGAAATTGACGACGTTCATGCCCGACGGGAGCGCCCGCAATTCAGGATCGCGAGTCAGGTTTCCGTAGAGCAACACCTTATTGAGATACATACGGTTGATTCTACTACTCCTGCGTCAATGTCTCGAGCGCCTTCTCGAGGTCGGCCTCGGAAACTGCCTCTTTTTCTTCTGCATCGACTTTGCGCGGCGCGGTCTTGATCGTGTCGGTGCGCTTCACTTCGCGCAGCTGCGGTGCCTTGAATTTCGCGCGGGTGTCTTCGCGGAGCGTCTTGAAAACGATCGAGCGGAGGATGTCCTTGTTCGCGTTGAGTGCAGCGGCAAGCTTCGCTGCGCTTTCCGCCCCGCCCTCGAACTTGAGCCAGCCGAAGTAGCCACGGTCGTATTCGACATGCTTTTCGCCTTCGCGCTTGTCCATCGGGTACGAAAGCTTCACGAGGCTCGGTGCGCCTTCCGCAATGAAAGAACCGCCGAGCTTCTCGATCTCGCTGCGGACTGCCCCGACGACCTTCTCGACGTCTTCTTCTTTGACCGTAGGGACGATATGATAGCCCGCCTCGTAGACGCGGGTGACGACTTCATTTTCTTCGTGCGCTTTCGCCATATGTGTGCGCCGCACTGTAGCACGTGACCCTGAAATTCGCAAGAAGGCCTTATTTTACGCAGTAAAATAGGCGAAAGGGGTCGGGAAAACTGTAGTTTTCCCGTGGCGGAAATACTTAAGAACCGAGGGTTCTTAAAGAAATTGCTTGCAATTTCATTTAGTGCCAAAAACACGACTCGCGTTCGAAAGGAGCTGCGTCCGGACCGCCTCCTCATCCTCCCCACGGATGCGGGCGATCGCTTTTGCGACCTCGACCACATAGGCCGGTTCGTTGCGTTTTCCGCGGTACGGGACGGGTGCAACATATGGCGCGTCGGTTTCGATGAGGAGCATGTCCAAGGGGGCGTTTTTCACCACCACGTCGTAGTCATGGGTAAAGGTAAGGACGCCGGTAAAGGAGAGCGTAAAGCCGAAGTCGAGGAACTGCTTTGCGATATTCCAATCGCCTGCGAAAAAGTGGACGTCCCCTTTTACCTTCGCGTGCGCCTTTAGGACAGCGAGTGCATCATCGTAGGCATTGCGGATGTGGAGCATAAGCGGTTTTTGCAGACGGTTCGCAAGTTCAATCTGCTGCACAAAGGCATCTTCTTGCTTCTTTTTCGTGTTTTCTTCAAGGCGATAGTAATCAAGGCCGCACTCCCCGATCGCGATCACCTTCGGTGACGCGGCAAGCGCTTCGTATTTCGCGGTATCAAATTCCTCGCCGCGAGAGGTAAACGCTTTACCGCCTTCGCCAAGCTCCTTTTCGTCGTGGTATGACTTTCCGGTGTGGATGGGGTGGAGGCCGATCGTCGCGTAGACGTCGTCGTATTTTTCCGCCGTCTCCACGCACGCTTTTGAAGTATCAAACTGCGTCCCCACGACATTCATCCCCACCCCCACGTCCCGCGCCCGCCCAATCGCCACATCCATATCATCCTTAAATGCGGCAAAATTCACGTGCGTATGTGCGTCGAAGTATTTCATACGAGCAATGCGATTGCGAGAAAAGATAACGCCACAGCCGCGACTTTCCGTACATTTATGTGCTCGCGGTACCACCAGATGGATAGAACGATCGGTACTAAAATATAGTGAGCATGAATCGTATATACAATACTGATTAAGCCTAGGCTAAGCGCCTTGAGAAGCGAATATGATGAGAAAAAAGCCAAGATCCCGCCAATAACACCAAGGTATATTTCCCGGAAATCGAGATTGAGCGTCTTCCGGAATTCTCTACCGTGCTGCTTCAGTAAGATAATCAAAGAGGATACCGTCCCCGCGATTTGGCCGATGCTTAAGACGAACAAAACTGTTGAGGTATCTACCAGGGCTTGTTTCGTAAAAAGCGTTGATCCGGCTGTGAGCAACGTGGAAACGACAAGAAATATGATGCCTAACCTCAGATTATTTTGCAGATGCTTTTCGGTAGCCGAAACGAGGAGTAATGGCACGCAAATGCTCGCAATAATACCTATATACTGCAAAACCGTGAGTGAATCCTTGAAAAAAACAATGCCTCCGACGAGGACGATAAGCGGCCCGAGCACCTTATTTATCGGAAAATAGATGACGCTATCGATATATTTCAATGATTCAATCCTGACAAAATTCCCAATCCCATGCGTAACGCCAGCGATGATGGCAAAAAAACCGATAGCCGCCCATTCTTCGGGAATTTCGGAAATCGAGAACATGACGGCAAGCGCCATCGCGCCCGATATTCCGTACATGAAGAAACCGTTGAATGCAGAGCTGCGGTTCTCATTTGCGACGATTTTCTGGAGAAACAAATGAATCCCAGCGAAAAGCGTTGCCGCCAGAGTCCAGGCCAAAGTAATCCCGTCCATAATTACGTACGATGCGCGTCCTTGAAGTACCGTAACGCGGCCAATGCGTACGAACGCACGCCGTCGCGGACATTGTTACCGTTCTTTACCATCGAATCTTCGTCAAACCACCCGATTTCACCCCCCTCTTCTTCGGCGCGCACTGTGCCACCTGTCGGCCGCGCGAAGTAGACCATGTCCACGTGCTCGTGGGTTTCGTTGAAATTGTGGCGGTTCACGAACATCGGCGGGATGAGGTCTTTGGAGCCGTCCTTCGGTGCCTCGGAAAGACGTGCATTGCCGATAATTTCGACATCGAGTCCTGTTTCCTCTTTTGCCTCGCGCAGCGCCGCCTGGTTCGGGTCTTCGTCGAGTTCGATGTGTCCTCCTGGCGGGAGCCAGATGCCGAGTTTTTTGTGCTTGTGCAAAAGGACTTTCCCGTCCTCCACGATGTAAATCGAGGCGGTGAAATCTATCTTTTCGTGGATATGCGCCATCCGGACAGCGTAGCATAAAGGCAAGGACCCGCCGAAGCGGATCCTTTTTGGCTCTCGTATCAGCCTGCGCGACCCTTTTTCACAGCCGCGAAGATGTTTTGCTTCGGATTGAGACAGACCACCTCCCCTTTCTCTTCAAGCCGCTCGAGGGACTCCTCGACCCAGCCGGTATCAGGCAAGAACTGGAAATCTGGGTTGATGCGCCCGCCGGCAACAAGCAATTCCCCTGCCCGCTTCGTGATCTCGTCCAGCGGTCCGCTGCCGAGTTCGTGTACTGCACGGGACACATGCTCGTCGAGGAGAGCACTGCCCGTCCAAAATTGCCGCTCAAACGTGCTCATTTCGCAGTCTCCTTGTGACAAACCTATTGCACCCTACCCTATTCCTTCCGTGGGAACAAATTCGCCGGTTTTTTGTTGGTGAGGATGGCTTGTTTTATCGCATCGCTCGTTGCAGGGATGATGGGCTGGAGGAGGCGGGCGATTGTGTAGAGGCGGAGCAACATTTCCGCGATCATCGCCTTCCCTGCTTCCGGATCAGTTTTGACGACAGCGAACGGCTTTTTGTCGGTGAGCTCCTTGTCGAGGTCGCCGATCAGCTTCCACACGTAATCGCACGCGGCGTTGTAGTCGTACTTTTCGAGCGCGGCCGCGTATTCCGCAGGAAATCCGGACGGCTCCGGACGCTTGATGGGACCGGCAAGATTGGCTTCCGCGAGCGTGAGGATGCGCGCAGCGAGGTTGCCGAGCCCGTTTGCGAGGTCGGCGTTGTAGCTCTCCTTGAATTTCTCCATCGTGAAGTCCGAGTCTTCAAACGGATGGATGTGCCGCGCGAGGAAGAGGCGCAGCGCGTCGGTGCCGTATTCGTCCACGATCCCGTACGGGTCAATCACGTTGCCGAGTGATTTCGACATCTTCTGCCCGCCACTTGTGATGAACCCATGGATCACGATCTGGCGCGTCGATGGGAGATTCGCGGAAATGAGCATCGCCTGCCACATCGCCGACTGCTGGCGGAGGTTGTCCTTCCCTGCGACCTGCAGCGCCTTTGGTGACGGGATGATGCCCCAGAATTTCTCAAAGTTTTCTTTGTTCTCCGGCCAGCCCAGCGTCGAGACGTAGTTGATGAGCGCATCAAACCACACATACATGACTTGTTCTTCGTCGCCAGGGACCGGTACGCCCCACGGCATTTTTGATTTCAAACGCGAAACGGAGAAGTCTTCAAGGCCAGCCGCAGCGAACGCGCGGATCTCGTTGAAGCGGAAATCCGGGACGACAAGGTCGGGGCGGCGCGCATACAAATCAAGGAGCGGCGTCTGGTATTTCGAAAAGCGGAAGAAATAGTTTTCCTCGTTGATGAGTTCAATATCGAGGTTCGGATGGATCGGGCACCGGCCGTTCTGGAGCTCCGAGTCGGTCTTTTCCAATTCACAGCCGACGCAGTACTTCACCTGGTAGTTTTTCTTGTAGATGTCGCCCGCTTCGAGGCACCGCAACCAGAATTCTTGGGCGGCAGCTTTGTGCGCAGGATCGGTCGTCCTGATGAAATGCAATTCCGGAAAGAGGTTGAGCTTTTCCTTGAGGCTTTTGAACTTCGCCGCGTATTCGTCCACGTACGCCTGGGTGTCCTTCCCCTCGTCCTCGGCCTTCCTGAAAATCTTGATGCCGTGCTCGTCGGTCCCCGTGTTGAAGAAGACCTCGTCGCCGAGGAGCGCGCGGTAGCGCGCAATCACGTCGGCCTGCACGATTTCGAGCGCAAAGCCGATATGCGGGTCGGCGTTCACGTACGGGAGCGTGGTCGTTATGTAGAAAGGCTTCCCCATGCAATGAGGCTACACGCTCTAGTCCTCGGAGGCAAATGACTTCCGCGTGGAGAGGTCGCGCACGAGTTCCTGGAGCGTCGCCACCATCGGCACCGAAAGGAGGATGCCAAGGAATCCGGCGAGTTTTGCCCCTATGATCAATCCCAAAATCACTAAGAGGGGCGGCACGCCGACGACCTTCGTGACGACGAGGGGGTAGATCAGGTGGTTTTCGAACTGCTGGAGGATGATGTAGAGCGCGATCACGAGGAGGCCGACGGTGAGGCCGCCATCAGCAAAACCGAGGAGGACGGCAGGGATCGCCGCGAGGACGGGACCAAAGACCGGGATGAGTTCGAAGAGGGCTGCAAGGATCGCGAGGAGGAGCGCATGCTTCACGCCGAGGATGGTGAGGCCGAGGTACACAAGGACGCCCATGATGACGCCGAGGAGGACCTGCCCTTGCATCCAGAGGCCGATTTTCTTTTTCGAGCGGTCCCACAGGTCGAGCATGTACGCGCGGTACCTGCGCGGCGTCACGACAGTGAGGAAATCATCGATCCCCGTCTGCGACATCGTGAAGTAGAACGAAAGGACGAGGATGAGGACGAAGGAGAAGAGGCCGCCGAAAAGCGTCGCGACCGCGCCAAAGGCGTTGCCAAAAAAGCCGCCGAGCGCGAGGCCTTCCTGCGCCTGACCGAGGATATCCGACGGCGAGAGGGTTTGCGGCGACGGAAGGCCGAAGATGTCGGCGTACTCGTTGTATGCGCCGACACGGTTCAGGAGGTCGAGATAGTTCGGCAACTCCGCGATAAAGCCCGCGGTTTCCCCCACGACCTGCGGCACGAAAAGGTAGAAAAGGCCGACCAAGGAGCCAATCACGATGATATAGAGGAGAAGTACCGCAAGGATGCGCGGCACGCGATACCGCATGAAGGCGCGCACCGCCGGATCCATGGCAGATGCAATGACGACGGCAGTAAGGACGATGAGGACGAGGTCGCGCAGATAAAACAAGAGCCACGCGCCGGCGAGGACGATGAGTGTCTTGATGATCGTTCCCGTCGTGATGGAGATCGTCTGGTCGGGCATATCCCCTATCGTAGCACAACAAAGCCTACCGAATCCGTGAAGCCAATTCGCTAATCATGACGCGTTCCTGCTCACCCGTGTCGCGGTTGCGCACCGTCACGGTGTCTTTGTGTTCGGGCGTTTCGCCGAGCGTGTCGAAATCAATGGTCACCGTATAGGGCGTCCCGATCTCGTCCTGCCTGCGGTACCGCTTCCCGATGTTGCCGTTGTCGTCGAACATGATTTGCGGAATTTCTTTCTTGAGCATCGCATAGACCTCGCGCGCCTTTGCGACGAGCTCTGGCTTGTTCTTAAGGAGTGGAAACACGGCGGCTTTGACGGGTGCAATCTCTTTCGGCAGCGCAAGGAAAACGCGCAGGTCGTCGCCACTCCCCTCTTCGCGGTACGCATCGGAGAGCGCGGCAAGGACGAGGCGGTCGACGCCGAAGGTCGGTTCGATGCAGTGCGGCGTGAAGCGTTCTTTCGTTTCTTCGTCGTGGTACGAGAGTTCGACAGTGCTCATCTGCGAATGCGCCTTCAGGTCGAAATCAGTGCGGTACGCGAGGCCGAGGAGCTCTTTTTGGCCGAATGGAAAATCATACTCGGTGTCCACGCTGCGTTTTGAATAGTGCGCGCGGTCGCTCGCGGGAACTTCGATTTTGTGGATTTTCGCATCCGAGAGCCCGATTTTCTTTAGGAATGCCATCTGCTCGTCGAAGAGCTCGTCGAATTTCGCATCCACCGCCTTTGGGTCACGCGGATCAACGAAGTACTCGATCTCCATTTGCTCGAATTCGCGCGAGCGGAACGTGAAATCTCGCGGGGCGATCTCATTGCGGAAGGCCTTCCCTATCTGCGCCATGCCAAAGGGCAGCTTCGGATGGAACGAGTCCATCACGTTCTTGAAATTCACAAACATCCCGCCCGCGGTTTCCGGCCGCAAGTAGGTAACCGACGACGCGTCTTCCATCGCGCCCACATGCGTCTTGAACATCATGTTGAACGCCCGCGCCTCGCCGAGCTTTCCGCCGCACTCCGGGCATTTCGCTTTGTCCTCCAAATGGTCTTCGCGGAAACGCTTCTTGCACTTCGTGCATTCGACGAGAGGGTCGGAAAAGCCAGCCACGTGCCCCGACGCTTCCCACACTTTCGGGTGCATGAGGATCGCCGCGTCCATGCCGTACATGTCATCGCGTTCCTGCACGAACATCCGCCACCAGAGGTTCTTGATGTTGTTCTTGAGTTCCACCCCCATCGGGCCGTAGTCCCACGTCCCCGCAAGACCGCCATAGATTTCAGAGCCCTGGTAGATAAAGCCCCGGCGCTTCGTGAGCGATACGATCTTTTCCATCGTTGCTTCGGACATAGGAGGAATATAGCGCGAAAAAGCTTAATTAGCCAAGCGTTTTAGCTACCTCTTCCTAAATACAAAAATATCGTCAACCGTTCCTTTTTTGCGCGGAATTCGGTTATCAATAAAGTGTTCATGTCCCCCATACTGCAACCTATACAGTTCCCCGTCTAAAGTAAGCTCTTTTGCATTTGGATTCGCTGTCATTAATTCCTCTTTCCACTTGTTATGTTGTTCACGCGCAAGAGCAACTATTTTTTTATATTCTTCCAAAACGTTACCAGATTGCCCCGTGATCTTCTCGACTACCTTTTTTGCACTATCGTAATACACCGCCCCCCAGCTGAAAGGCGCAGCGCGAAATTCAACGTCCGTTTCTATTTCTTTCCAGTAGTCATCGAGAGCGTCAGTATCGACAACACGCATATTGCCGCTTCGTTGCAAAACTCCAACCAAAGAAAAATCAGGATTTGATTTCAGCTCGGTCGCGTTTCCATGATAGTCATTGCACAAAACATATCCGCCAGAAACCACATGTGATGCAGGTATTGCCGCTGAAATTTGCGGATTCAGCATGATTAATACATCGACAGGGCCCGGATCGAATTCAAGCGCAGAAGCGGTATGCGCTTCAAAGCCGGCCGCGCGCAGTCCTTTCGTTGCCGCATCACTGATGTCGACGTACACCACGCGACTGTGAGGAAAAGAAACCGATGGTGATGTGTCGTTTGATCCGCACGGATGATAAACCACACGAACATCGGGCTTAAAGTGCTCCTGAAAGGTGTTGTAGGCGGTTATGAGCAATTGTTCCTGATGCGGCGGAAGTTCACGCACTTCTTGTCCGCGCACGTGATACGGGTCGTCTTCCAGCTCATTGTGTCGAGGTTGCGGCTTTGTTTTGAAAGCCTTCCCCATTTCTTCAAAACTCTTGAACGTACTTTTAGGTTTTTCAGTCATGACCTATTTCACAACCGTGGCATTCGACGGGAGGAAGCCGGTGTCGCCGGAGATGTTGGTGGTCACGTCTTGCACGGTGCGGGTCACGTCCGCGCCCGTTGCCGTGTCTTTCCCGGTGAGTGTAATGTTGCGCACGAGTGGCGGCTGCTGGCCGATCTGTGAGGTGGACGGCGTGAAGCCGATGACGATCGCGGCCTGCTTCGGCACATTGCCGCCGACGCCCGTATTCGCAAGGATCGTCCCCGCCTCCCACGTCACGGTGCCGTCGTTCTGGTTGAAGGTGATGTTGGCACCCGACGGGCTGTATGTCCCCGTCCAGCGCACATACGGCGGGAGCGTCGCCTTTACGATCCCGCTTTGGATCTCGTTCGTCGTGTTGATGAGCGAGAAGACGATGGCGTACGTCGTCTCGCTGTTCGCCTTCGGCGGCATAGGGCCTGAGGAACCGAACGGGTTCGAGTAGTAGAGGCCCTGTGCGACGAGCTGCAAGTCGGAGGCGACACGTACCGTGCCGCGCGCCGTCGCCTGCAGGGTCTCGGGCACGTCGGGTTGGCCGACGCGTTTTGCGGCGGCTTGCGCGGTAATCGTCACTTTCGGATCACGGATTTCCGCGAGCGCTTCGTTATCCGGCATCTGGAAGGAGAAATTCAGCGTCCCCCGTGCGCCGGCCGCAAGGTTGCCGAGGCTGGGCTCGGTGGACTTGTCCCAGTACATGACGCGGTCGGCGGAGCGGTAGAAACCGTCGTTCGATTTCACCGTCGCGCCGTCCACTTCCACGCCGCCGAGCTCTGCGACAATGACGACGTCAGAGAGCGGCGTCGAAAGGTGGTTTTCATACGTCACACTCGCGTTCACCGTCTCTCCTGGGGCGACGACCGCGCCACCCTGCCCCGAATCCTGCTTGAACTTGATCGCGAGCGCGAGGAAGGGATTCGAGATCGTGAGATGGTGCGCGAATTCTGAAAGCGTCGCCGTGATCGTCTTTTCTTCGGGCGATTTCCGCGTCCCCGTCGTGAAGCGGAAGACACGCTCGTCGCCGCTCTCGCCGCTTGCCGTACCGCGGATCGTGACCGTCTTTTTCTGCCCCGGGCGCAACTCTCCAAGTTCCCATACGTTCCCCGAGAGCATCTTCGGCTCGGCGCTCTGCAGCGCGAAACCGAACGGGAATGTCGCCGCAAGGAGGACATCCTTCACGGCGGCGTCGGCGTTCGAGGCAACGGTCACGTTGAATTCGACGGGTTGTCCCGAAATCGTCTCCGTGTTGCCGTCAACGGAAAGCGCGAGCGGCGATGACGCGAAGATGACGCTGTAGCTCGTGTCGGCGGCGAAGATCGAGTTTGAGTTTTGGAGGCGGTATTCGAGCTCGACCTTGACCGACGCGCGGTCACCCTCCTTCCCTGCGAAAATCGCCGAGACGGTTCCCTGCCGCCTGCCGCCCGGCTCGATGTTGCCTAGGGAGATGCGTTGCGACGGGAGGTCGGTCGAAAGGTCGGTGGGGCTGCGGGTGCCCCGCGGGTACGAGATGACGAGGTCAGCGAGCTCGAGGGCGACGCGGTTGCGGTTCACGACCGCGACCTGGAGCTCCGTCGGCTCGCCGCTCTGGATCTGCAAGGGGCCCGTCACCGAAATATCAATGTTGCCGGGCGAGGCGGGCGTTGAGCCTTCGCCGAAAAAGAAGTAGTACCCGAAGAAGGCAGACGCCCCGAGGAAGAACGCAACGGATGCAAAAATGACGCCGCGCATCGCGCTGCGCGCCGTGCCGATCGTGCGCGGCGCGACCTGCGCGCCCTCGAGGTGCGCTTCCTTTCGCGCCCAGTCTTCGCCGACAAGCGGGGATTGCTCTTCGAGCGCCCTTCGTTCTCGCTCGTGGATTTTCGGCGAGAGTTCGCGCGAATACATCGCGCGGCGCAGGCGCTCTATTTTTTCCTTCTCGTGGTCGAGATGTTCCGGCTGCGCGTCAAATCCGGGCTCCTTTCCCTCGGGCATCCGTGCATTTTACCACGCGTCATGCAGGGTTTGACGGTATGCCCCGCGTGGGGTTGAATGCCGTGAGGAGTGACAACCGATGAGGGTGCCATGAAAGGGTTTCTCGCAGGTCTCGTACTGAGTGCGGCACTGGTCTACGCATGGGGTCATTTCTCACCAGACTTACCTGTGCAATTTAAAATCCACAGGTTCTTCGGGACCGAATACAACGACAAGCCCGCGTCTATTCTCGGGCGACATCTTGAGAAAAACTTCATCCGGCCGCAGTCGGACACATCGAAGGAAGATGAGCCGGGCCTTGAATTCGGCGATAGCGTGACACAAGCGAAAGTAACAGGCGCCATCGAAGCGTTGAACAAATGTGGATACGACGCTCGAATCACGACCATGGCGGCGGAGAACGGGAAGAAACTTTTCATCGTCTCCTCAAGGGACCTTCCGGCTGATGCTGCCATTTTCAAGGACTCGTGGATGTGGATGCAGGAACCGAGGTTTCTTGCCTATCACCCAACGAAACACGGCAGGCACAGAGCAGGGCGCTGATCATCGACCAAGAGCCCGTCGGCTTCAACCGACGGGCAACCTTTTTATAAGTGAGCCTGTGAGAGCGCGTGATTCACCGACGAAAGGAGCTTCTGCCGTGCGCTTTCCGCTTCCTGGAGCTCAGCGTGCGTGAAGGCGGTGTGGGTGAAGAGTGCCGTGCCGAGCGCCTCAGCGGAGACATAGCCCAGGGTGTAGAGGACGCGCGCGACGGCAAGGAGCTCGATCGCGCCATGGAGCACACGTTCTTCGCGCCGAAGCGCGGCATGAGTATCGGCGAGCGTCGCAAAAAGGTAAGGGCTTACTTCTTCCCCGCCGACAAGCCTTTCGACGAGCTTTCCCACCCGCGCAAATGTCACAACCGCGTCACTTGTGATGTGCGCAAGCGCCGTTGCGCCCACGGCGCGCCAGCCACCGGTGCCGCGCACCAGGGAGACGTTCACGAGTGCGTAGTTCTGGAGGGCGTAGCGCATCCGCGACGACTCGCGCCGCACGGCGGAGCACCGCGCCCACACGAAGCCGAATTCTTTCGTGTACAAGGCATACACGCGGTCGGCCTCCCCGCGCTCGTAGGAGCGCAGCACGATCGCTTCCGTTTGGTATTTCTGGTACATCTACTTCACTATACCAAGTCCGATTTCGTATTCCCCCACCTTTTGCACGCCCGAGGCTTCGCCGAACGCGATCGTCGTGTGTGTTGCGTCGGAAATTACCTTTGCATGCTTTGCAATGAGCTCCTGCACCTCCTGCGACGTTGTAAGGGTCACTTGTGCGTTCTCGCCCGGCTGCAATCCAGCCTCTTTGCGCGCGCCCTGGATCGCGCGGATGAGGTCGCGCACGAAACCTTCTTCCTTCAATTCCGGCGTGAGGTCCGTATCCAACAGCACGTCGCCTTCGATGTTTCCGACGACAACGCCCTTCACGTTCACTTCGTCGCGGATAACGTCGAGGAGGTCGTTCGAGAATGATTCCTTGATCGTGAGTTTCGCGAGCGGCTGGCGCACTTTGATGCCAGCTTTGTCACGCGCCTGGAGGGCATATGACACGATCGCGCGAACCTTTGCCATCTCGTCGAGGATCGGATCTTTCGCTCCGCCACCAAAGAGGCGTGCAAAGAATCCGCCGCGCGATGCGCTCTCCGGCCAGCTCTCAAGATGCACGCTCCCGCCCGCTTCGATGCCGCGATAGATACTCTCGGCGATAAAGGGCATGATGGGCGCAATTAGCTTCGCGAGCGTTAAAAGCACTTCCCTTTGCGTCGCGAGCGAGTACTGCTTGTCATGCCACTCGCTCTTCACGCGCTCACGGCTGCGGCGGACGTACCAGGTCGAGTAGTCATCCACAAACCCACGGATCGCGCGGCACGTGCGCGGCGTATCGTACGCATCCATTGCTTCTGTCATTTCCGCAACGGTCTCGTCGAGACGCGCAAGGATCCACCGGTCCAAGACGTGCTCGCTTTTGCGCGCGTCAGTTTTCCCATCGTATTCCTTCTGGTAGAGGTCGAAGAATTTGAACGTGTTCCAGAGGATGCCGATCGTGCGGTTGTGCGTGTCGCGCAATTCTTCGTCACGGAAACGCAAATCTTCCGCCTGCATGATGGGAGCGCCCATGAGATAGAGACGCATCGCGTCCGCGCCGTAGCGGTCGAGATTCTCCAGTGGATCGGTGTAATTCCCTTTCGATTTCGACATCTTCTCGCCGTCCGCGGCGAGGATCGTGCCCGTCGAGACGCACACCTCAAAGGCGCGACGACCGAAAAGGAGGACTCCCATCGCGTGCATGTAGTAGAACCACGTGCGCGTCTGTGCGATGTATTCGGTGATGAAATCCCCCGGGGCGCTCCGCTCAAATTCAGATTTGTTTTCAAACGGATAATGCAGTTCCGCAAACGGCATCGAGCCCGATTCCACCCAGCAGTCCACGACCTCAGGGATGCGCGTGTATTCCTCCCCATCGTCGCCTACAAGCACGAGATTATCCGTGTACGGGCGGTGGAGGTCGAGTTCGAGGTTGCTATTCACCGGGATCGGGGCGAACGGCATCGGCTTTATCTCGCCCTTATCGAGGAAATCAACGCCGTCATCTTCGGCGGCCAATTCCGCCGTCGTCTTCCCTCGCGCGACACCGTCCATGAGCCACGCGGCGCTGTCGTGCGTCACGATGAGGATGTTCTTCTTCGCATACGTTTTCTCAAGCCAGTAGAGGAATTCCCCCGCACGCTTTTTCACGTCCGTGTACGTCTCGCCGCCTTCCGGGGCTTTTTCGAACCGCTCTTCACGTGAAGAATAGAAATGTTCCCATTCCTTAAAAGGCTTCCCATCGTATATACCGAATGAAATTTCCCGAATCCTATCATCGACAGTCACGTGTTCGTTGGAAAGACCGAATACGTGCGCAACCTCCAGCGCGGTCTCGTGCGCCCGCTCACGCGGTGATGCGAAAATGAGGTCGACTGCGTGAGTGTGCTTGAGATTTTCTGCATTAGTTCGGATGACTTTCTTTCCTTCTTCCGTTACGTGATTTTTGGGATTACCTTTGGAATCAACAAACCCTTCAACATTCCCCTTCGCTTCCCCGTGCCGCATTACGAAGTACGTGTTGCCGCTTTTTTTCACACGCTGTTTTATTTCATCGAGGCCGCCGACCACCATCACCTTCCCCGCTTTCGATTTCCAGATCGGGAGGGGGCTTGCCCAAAAACGGTTGCGCGAGATCGTCCAATCCGGTGCGCCTTCAACGATCTTGCCGAAGCGGCCGTTTTTCAAATGGTCCGGCACCCAGAGGATCTTCTGGTTTTCGGAGAGCATCGTCGATTTTACGTTCTGGATATTGATGAACCATGACGCGACGGCGTTGTAGATAAGCGGCGTGCCGCATCGGTAGCAGTGCGGGTATGAGTGCGTGTTGTTTTTGCGCTCAAACATGAGGCCGCGCGCTTCGAGGTCACGCTTGATGTCTTTTTCAGCGTCCTTGATGTACTTTCCACGCAAAAGTTCCGGCATCGAATCGAGATACGTGCCATTTGGATTCAGCATCTGCACCATCGGAAGCCCTTCTTTTTGCCCAAGCACGAAGTCGTCCTCACCGTACATGACGGCCGTATGCACGATGCCGGTTCCCTCGTCGGTCGAGACGAAATCCGCCGCGTATACTCTGTGCGACTTTTCCGATTGCATTTGCGGAATATCGAAGAGCGGTTCGTATTCGAGGCCGACCAAATCACTGCCGCGAACTGACTTCACAACTTCGTGAAGACCCAGAATGGTTTTCGCATGGATTTCCTTAGCAAGAATGTATACTTCGTCGCTCGGTAGTTGATATTGCCCCTTTGTCTCCGGTGAATTGACTGTGGCTTTTGCGCCTTCTTTTGCGGCTACATACTCAATCTCCTCCCCAACCGCAAGCGCCACGTTCCCCGGCAGCGTCCATGGCGTCGTCGTCCATGCGAGCAAATACGTATTTACCGGAAGCCCGTGCTTCTCCGGATTTTTCACCTTAAACTTCACCGTCACCGCCTCTTCCGTAATGTCTTTGTACGTGTTATCCATCGCGATCTCGGCCTTCGCCAAGGGAGTCTCGCAATGCGGGCAATACATGAGGACCTTGCGGCCTTCATAGAGGAGCCCCTTGTCCCACAGGTTCTTGAGCGCCCACCACACGCTCTCGATGAACGTGTTGTCCATCGTCTTGTACGAGTTTTTGAAATCCACCCACCTTCCGATGCGCTCGATGTATTTTTCCCACTCGCGCTCGAATCCGGTGACCATCTCGCGCGCGGTCGCATTGAATTTCTCGACACCAATGTCGAGTATGTCTTTTTTTGTTTTGAGCCCCAGCTTTTTCTCCACCAAGGTCTCGATCGGCAACCCGTGCGTGTCCCATCCCCACCTGCGGCGCACATGGTACCCACGCATCGTCTTGTACCGCCCAACGACGTCTTTTATGGAGCTCGCAAGCAGGTGCCCGATGTGCGGGAGGCCGTTCGCAAACGGCGGACCGTCGTAGAAGACGAACTCGCCCTTGGGGGAATCCTTCTCAAGCGACCGCTCAAATGTCTTGTTTTCCCGCCAAAATTGCAGCACCTCTTCTTCCCGCTTGGCAGTCTCCGACTTCCCCGATGTCCCCTTTTCAGTCATCCGCGTATCGTAGCAAAACAATGGCTTTGCGACGAGGGTTTGTATGCGTGCTACGATTCCCCCATGATTAACCGCATCCCGACCCCGCAACATTCAATCGAGTCACGCATTACCGTCCAGCCGTATGACGAAACTACCGATAACGATCCGCAAAATCCCGGTGCAAAATTCATCGAGTGGATCGGAAAAAATAGTGAGAAGCTTTTTAACCGCTTCGTCGTATACAGCCTGAGCAATTTACAAAAACTGCAGCAACGTGACGGAAAGATCGATCTCGCCAATTTTTTGTATTCGCTTCGCCCGGAAAAACGGACTCTCTCGACGCCATTTCCCCGTAACCAGTTCGCTGCAGAGATGACGAAATTGAGTACGGAGTTAGGAAACGGTTCATACATGCCGACGATGGCCGATACATACTTGAAAGGGACTATGGAACTGTACCCCGATAAGAAATTCATGAACGTTCGGAAAATCTACGTCAACCCGCCTGTCGAGAAGGCGGCTGATTTTGTAAGGTCTTTCTACAAGCAGCTCTACCGACAAAAAGTGCCGATCTACGAAGCAAAGGTCCACGCGGATGAATTTGAGGAGGATGATGCGGGAACGCAGATCGTAAAACAAGGACACAATACGCTCGTGGTGTATTTGGCAACGGATAAAGCGATGCCCTATCTGCTGCGCGCGATTGCGGATGCAGAAAAGGACTCAGGCGTGCAACTAATGTCGTTCGAGAGGGGCGATGTACAAAAATCACCGACACTCCTCAGTGGTAAAGTCATTCTCGGTGGGATGGATACCGATTCGCGCAGCTTTGACCAGTGGACGGACGCTGTTGCAAACGCTGCCCGGCTGGCATTTGAGAAGAATCCGAAGTTGACCGAAGTTGAAGCGCAAGCAGCGATGACGGCCGAATTGAAAAAGAGACTTGGTCGTGAGCCCAAGGACTACCTAAGCCCGCGTGTTTAGCGAGACGTTTTCAATTTCTTCTCCTTCGCATGCCGTTTGACGGCAAGTTCGATCAGTTTGTCGATGAGTTTCGAATACGAGAGACCCGATGCCTCCCACATCTTCGGATACATGCTGATATTGGTGAATCCGGGGATTGTGTTGATTTCGTTCACCAAGAGGCGGCCGTCTTTTGCGAGGAAGAAATCAACACGGCCCATGCCCGTGCACTCGAGCGCCTTGAAGGCGGCAACGGCCATATCTTGGATCCGCTTTGTCGTCTCTTTGGGCACTTTTGCCGGAATCTGCGGCACCATCGCGTCCGGGTCGAGATATTTCGCTTCGTATGAATAGAACTCGCTCTTCACCACCAACTCTCCCGGGAGCGACGCGACAGGGTTTTCGTTGCCGAGCACCGAGCACTCGATTTCGCGGCCTTCGATGAACTCCTCGACAAGGACTTTGGAATCAAACTCGAACGCGTGCGCGAGCGCCTGCTTGAATTCCTGTTCGCTCCGCACTTTCGAAACGCCGACCGACGAGCCGAGGTTTGCCGGCTTCACAAACAGCGGCAGCCCCAATTCCTTTTTCGCATCCGCAAATTTGACCTTCTCGCCCGCGCGGACGACGATGAATTTCGCAATCGGAATTCCGGCGTCGCGCAAAAGCCGCTTCATCACGTCCTTGTCCATCCCCACCGCCGAGCCCAAGACCCCCGCCCCCACAAACGGCACATCCGCCAATTTCAACAAGCCCTGCACCGTCCCGTCCTCGCCAAATGGGCCATGGAGGACGGGAAACACGACATCAATCTTCCCTTCAATAGTCCCCGAATCGCGTGTGAGGATGCCTTCGCCCGAGGGCGCCATCATGACGACCTCGC
>Ga0207952_1000408_pt1 | contig 36368 bp, 34 predicted proteins | sample SubbioR12Aug_8Ca_FD_184831 | JGI IMG/M metagenome (GOLD analysis project Ga0207952, IMG submission 184831) | Serpentinite rock and fluid subsurface biosphere microbial communities from McLaughlin Reserve, California, USA - CR12Aug_8Ca (SPAdes) | ecosystem: Environmental > Terrestrial > Deep... | reverse complement strand
GTTCTGGCTGCCGCAGGCCGCGCTGGGCGGCATCCTGATCGCCTCGGCCTGGGGGCTCTGCGACTTCGGCGACTTCGCGCGCCTGTGGCGCTTCCGCGGCATCAGCCTGGCCGGCGCGCTGGTGACGCTGGTGGGCGTGGTGGCGATGGGCGTGATGGAAGGAATTCTGGTGGGCGTGGTCTTCGCCCTGGTGCTGCTGCTCCGCGCGCTGGCGTTTCCGGTCGATGCCGTGCTTGGCCGCACGCCCGACGGCTCCTGGCACGACACCGCGCACCGCGCCGATGCCGTGCCGGTGCCGGGGCTGCTGGTCTACCGATTTTCGGCGCCGCTGTTCTTCGCCAACTGCAACCAGTTCCGCGACCGCCTCGAGGCGCTGATCGCCGCCGCGTCAGATCCAGTGAGGGGGGTGCCGGTGACGGGCGTTGTGCTGGACGGCGGCGCCATCGGCGACGTTGACCTGATGGGCTGCGAGACCCTGTCCGAGGTCTACGATGCGCTGGCGGCGCGCGGCATCCGCCTCGCCATCGGCAACCTCCGCGACCGGGTCAAGCGTGACATCCTGCGCGGCCTCGAGCTCGGGCACGGCGATGACGGCGGCGTCACCCATCCCAGCGTGGCGGCGGCGGTGAAGGACATGAGCGACACGAGCGACACGAGCGACACGAGGGACACGCGAGTGTCGCCTAATTGAACCTGACGTACTCGAAATCCGCCGCCTGGTTGTTGATGCCGCGCGCCGGCGGCGCGATCCAGTGCGCGAACCTGCCCGGCTGGGTGACCGCCGGCCCCATCAGCGACGTCACATAGGCGCGGTCCTCGTCGGTCGGCAGCCACTGCCCTTCATGGACCTTCCACTCCGCCTCGGAGAGCACCTTGCCATCGGGCGAGATGCGCATCCCGGCGAAGGCGCCGATGCGGCGGTTGAAGGCGCGGTGCGGCAGCTTCATCTCGAAATTGAGGCCGGCCCGCTCGATCGCCTTGTTCCAGCGCAGCACGCCCTTGGCGCAATCTTCGATGTAGTCCTGGCGCAGCCGCTCGTTCAGCGCCTGCAGCGCCGGCACCGTCTTCTTCACGACGCGGCCATCCTCGGCGGTGTCGATCTCGTAAGCCGCGCCGCTCAGCAGATGGTCGTCGTCGATGCGGGTCTCGAGGAAACGGCCCTTCACGCCCATCGTGTAGTAGTTGGCGGCATTGGTCGACGCTTCCTGGCCGAACAGGTCGAGCGACACCGAGAAGTGGAAATTCAGGTACTTCTGGATGGTCGCGAGATCGATCGCGCCCAGGCTGCACACGTCGTCCGTCTTGTGCTCCTTCATGAGCTCGCAGGTGCGCTGGAGGATGCGGGTGATCCCGGTCTCGCCCACGAACATGTGGTGGGCCTCTTCCGTCAGCATGAAGCGGCAGGAGCGGGCCAGCGGGTCGAAGCCCGATTCGGCCAGCGACGCCAGCTGATACTTGCCGTCGCGGTCGGTGAAGTAGGTGAACATGAAGAAGGAGAGCCAGTCCGGCGTCGCCTCATTGAAGGCGCCCAGGATTCTGGGTTTGTCGGGATCGCCCGAGTGCCGCACCAGCATCTCCTCCGCCTCCTCGCGGCCGTCGCGGCCGAAATAGGCATGCAGCAGGTAGACCATCGCCCAGAGGTGGCGGCCTTCCTCTACATTGATCTGGAAGAGGTTGCGCAGGTCGTAGAGCGACGGGGCGGTCCTGCCCAGCAGCCGCTGCTGCTCGACGGACGCAGGCTCGGTGTCGCCTTGCGTCACGATCAGGCGGCGCAAGGTCGAGCGCAGCTCGCCCGGCACGTCCTGCCACACGGGTTTTCCCTTGTTGTCGCCATAGGCGATCTGCCGCTCGGCGTCGCGGTCGGCCAGGAAGATGCCCCAGCGATACTCAGGCATCTTCACGTGGCCGAAGTTGGCCCAGCCATTGGCGTCGGTCGAGATGGCGGTGCGCAGATAGACGTCGAAGGCCGAGGTGCCGTCGGGCCCCATGTCCTTCCACCAGTCAAGGAAGCGCGGCTGCCAGTTCTCCAGCGCACGCTGGAGCCTGCGGTCGCTCGAGAGATCGACGTTGTTGGGAATGAGCTGGCTGTAGTCGATGGCCATGATTGCCTCCTATGCCCGCTTCCGGTCGTACTTGGATTGCTTGCCCGTGCCATAGAGTTTCAGCGCGCCCTCGGGCCCCGTCGCGTTGGGCCGCTGGAAAATCCAGTTCTGCCAGGCCGAGAGCCTGGCGAAGATCTTGGTCTCCATCGTCTCCGGGCCGGCAAAGCGCAGATTGGCTTCCATGCCGATCAGCCCGTCGGGCGAGAAGCCGGCGCGTTCCTCGATGGCCAAACGCACCTCGTCCTCCCAGTCGATGTCGTCGGGCGTGAAGGTGACGAGGCCTGCTTCGTCGGCGGCCTCCGCGTCGAGCGCCTCGCCGATCTCGCCTTTGAGTTCGTCGACATGCTTCGGGTCGGACAGGAAACGTGTCGCGAGGCGGGTGAGGCCGTTGCCCATGGGATAGGGGCCAAAATTCATTGACGTGAGCCGCAGCGTCGCCTCAGGCAGATTGGCCCCCTCGACCGTACCGTCCAGCATGTAGGAGCGATCGGCCGCCAGCACGATTTCCAGCAAGGTGCCGGTGAAGCACGAACTCGGCTCCACGAGCGCGATCAGGCTGCGTGAGCTGACGTCGAGGCGTTTCAGCGTGCGCTTCCAGTAGAGCACGATCTCCTGGACCAGCCAGTTCGTCGCTTCCTTGGCGAGCAGCGCGTCATAGGCCTCGACCAGCGCGCCGTCGCCCTGGCTCGTCAGCACCCAGGTGCCGATCTCGGTTTCGTTGAGGCGTAGATGCATCATCGCATCGTCGAGATCGCGGGCCAGCGCCAGCGGCCAGAAGGCGGCGCCGGCCGCGTGAATGTCGGACGGCGGTGCGGAAGCGGGGCCGTTGACGCGGATCTTCGCTGACCGGCCCTCGCGGTCGATCTCGACCGTGAGGTGGCGATAGCGGACCGTGTCGCCGTCGATCGTGCGCTCGACGGTCGGCAGCGCGATGCCCTTGGCGTCCCTGGGCCGCGCCGACTTGGCGGCGGTCTCCTCGGCGATCTTCCTGGTCTCGTCGGCGAGCTTGCTGGGCGGGATCAGCTTGTCGACCAGCCGCCACTCCTGCGCCCGCTTGCCGCGCAGGCCCTCGGCGGTGGTGCAGAAGAAGTCGGCGTGGTCGCGCCGCACCATGCGCTTGTCGACGAGGCGCGTCAGGCCGCCGGTGCCGGGCAGCACGGCGAGCAGCGGCAGCTCGGGCAGCGACACGGCGCTGGAACCGTCGTCGGCCAGCAGGATCTGCTCGCAGGCGAGCGCCAGCTCGTAGCCGCCCCCGGCCGCGATGCCGTTGATCGAGCAGATATAGGTCTGGTCCGAATGCACACTCGCGTCCTCGATCGCAAGCCGCGTCTCGTTGGTGAACTTGCAGAAGTTCACCTTGTGGTCGTGGGTGCTGAGACCCAGCATGTTGATGTTGGCGCCGGAACAGAAGACGCGATCGCGCTGGCTGCGGATCACCACTGCGCCGACCTCGGGATGCTCGAAGCGCAGCCGCTGCACGGCGTCGGCCAGCTCGATGTCGACGCCGAGATCGTAGGAATTGAGCTTCAGCTTGTAGCCGGGTTTCAGTCCACCCTCCTCATTCACATCCATGGTGAGGTAGGCGACGCCGTTCTCGAGCGCGAGCTTCCAGTGCCGGTACTTGTCCGGCGAGGTGCGGAAGTCGATGGGGGCTTCGGCCATGGGCGTTCCCTATTTGCGTAATTCGGTACTGAAATACCTATTTACTTTCCCCGCCGCAAGGGCATTCTGTCCGCTCACATGGTCGCTGTCCGCCCCGCCCAAGCCACTGACATACCGGCGATTTCCGCGCTGGATGCCCGGCTGACCGGCACGTCCAAGCCGGATTATTGGCAGGAACGGCTGGCACCGGGCCTGCATTTCCTGGTGGCCGAGACCGACAAGGGGGCCTTCGCGGGCTTCATTGCGGGCGAGGTCCGCGCCTGGGAATTCGGCCAGCCGCCGGCCGGCTGGGTGTTCGCCATCCAGATCGATCCCAAGCTCCGCCTGAAAGGCGCCGGCAGTGCCTTGTTCGAGGCGCTGGTCGCGCGCTTCAAGGCCGAAGGCGTGACGCGCGTGCGCACGCTGGTCGACCGCAAGGACCACCTGATCCTCTCCTTCTTCCGGGCGCAGGGCATGGTCGCGGGACCCTCGTTGCAGCTCGACAAGGAGCTTCCATGAGGGAGCTGCCGTGAAGTTGCAGACCGCGACGCGCCTTGGCCTCTATGCAGTGCTCGAACTGGCGCGCGATCCAGCACAGACCTTGTCATCGGCTGACCTTGCTGAGCGTTTCGGCGTGTCGACGCATCATCTTGCCAAGGTTCTGCGCACGCTCTCGGCCGCGGGGCTGGTGCAGGCCGAGCGCGGTGCATCGGGCGGCTATCGCTTTGCCGGCAACCGCCGCCGGATCACTTTGATGGACATCGTGGCCCTGTTCGAGCCGGCACCGGGCAACCGCGCCAAGGAACCGGGCGAGGACACCACCATCGGCGCCGCGCTGCAGCGCGTGCTTCAGGAAATCGACGAAATCGCCGAAGCGACGCTGCGCTCGGTCAGCCTGGAGACTATGCTGAAGCATCCGGCCAACCGATGATCGCATGCTCGCACGCCTGGTTTGTCTCGCCATTCTGCTGCTCCCCGCTGTCGCACTCGCGCAAACGACCGGTGAGGAGCCGAAGGCTTGCGTGCCAAACGGTCCACCGCTGGGCCAGGACTACGAACGGGGAAATGTCACCAAGGAATGGCCGCAGGAATCCCGGCGCTTCCGGAGTGACGTGCCGAACGTGGCGCGGCAAGGCGATCGGCTCCGTCTGACGATCGACGGTGGCAAGGTCGTCGAGCTGCAGGACTGTCCCTACGGCGACACCGCCTACCAGTATCTCTACGAAAGGTTCGACGATCCCGGCCGCTTCTATGTCGTCCGCACACCGGCCTACGAAGACTTCTCCTACACGCTGGTGATGAAGCGAACGGGCCGGCTGTTCACGGTCTATGGCGCGCCGGTCTGGGCCTCGGACAAATCGAGGTTCCTGACAGTTGCTTGTTCCCTGCTGCCGGAGCGCGCCACCCTCACGATCCAGGCGCCATCGGGCGACGGACTTGCCACGGAAGCGGAGATCCCACTGCCGTGCATGATGGAGAGCTGTTCGGCGCGCTGGGACTTCCAGTCATGGATATCGGTCTCCTGCACGCCGCGCGACGAGCCGGGTAAGAAGGGTGCGGAGTTCGTCGTGATGCGGGGCAACGATGGCAAGTGGAACAGATTCGGCCGCTAGTCCTTGGCCCAGCCGTCGCGCGTTTGCGGCAGTTTCTTCCTGAGGATTGCCCCCGCCACGACGTTGCGCAGCACTTCCGCCGTGCCGCCGCCGATAGTGAACATGCGGACGTCGCGCGCCATGCGCTCCAGCGGCAGTTCGCGGCTGTAGCCGCGGGCGCCGAAGAATTGCAGCGCCTCGTTCACCACCTGGATGGCGCTCTCCGACGTAAATACCTTGGCTTGTGCGGCCATCAGCATGTCGGGGAAGCCGCCTTCACCGCTTCGAGCGGCGTTGTAGACCAGCGCCCGCGCCGCCGAGAGTTTGATCGACATGTCAGCGAGCTTCCATTGCAGGCCCTGGAACTCGTTGATCGGCCGGCCGAACTGGTGGCGCTTCTCCGACCAGTCGAGCGCGAGCTGATAGGCGCCCTCGGCGATGCCGAGCGCCACGGTGGCGGCGCCTACGCGCTGGCTGTTGTAGGCGGTCATCAAGTCGGCGAAGCCCTTCTTCAGGCCGCGTGGCGGGATCACCAACGCCGAGGGCGGCACATCCATGTCCTCGAAATCGATCACCGCCTCGGGAATGCCACGCAAGCCCATGGTCGGCTCGCGCTTGGTGATCTTCAGTCCCCTGGTCTCGTCGCGGATGGCGAGGAAGCCGCCGATGCCCTCGAACGTGCCCTTCTCGTCGTAGACCTTGGCGAAGATCAGGTGCAGCCGCGAGACGCCGCCGCCGGTGATCCAGTGCTTGCGGCCATTGATGACGTAGCGGTTGCCCTTCTTGTCGGCGCGCGTGGTCATGCCGTTGGCATCGGAGCCGGCGTCGGGTTCGGTGATGCAGATGGCGGGCTTGTCGCCCGACAGCACCATGTCGGCGCACATCTTCTTCTGCTCTTCCGAGCCGTAGGCCATGACGGCGCTGATGGCACCCATGTTGGTCTCAACGGCGATGCGGCCGGTGACGGCGCAAGCCGCCGACAGCGCCTCGATCGCCAGCACCGCGTCCAGCCAGCCCTTGCCCTGTCCGCCGTACTGCGTGGGGATCGTCATGCCGATCAGCTTGGCGTCCTTCAGGAGTTCGACATTGTCCCAGGGATACTGCTCGGTGCGGTCGACCTCCGCCGCGCGCTTGGCGACGGGCCCTGAAGCCAGTTCGCGGGCGCGGGCCTGCAGCTTCACCTGGTCGGCCGACAATCCTGACGCGTTCATGAAGATCTTTCCTGGCTGTTGGGGTCGATGCTGAAGATGGCGACCGCATCGCTGCGGCCGCGGACGGTCACGCTGCCAAGTGCTGCAAACGCGAACTCGCCATTGCACGCCGTGCAGGTGCTTTCCGAAACCAGAATGCGCGTGCCGTGCTGCTTGTTCAACTCTTCCAGCCGCGAGGCGAGATTCACCGTATCGCCCAGCAAGGTGAAGCTCATGCGCTGGCCGGCGCCGACCGAGCCGCCGATCACGTGGCCGGTGCTGATGCCGATCCGGGTGGCGAAGGCCACACCCTCGTTGCCGAAGGTGCGGCCGCCGACGGCGCGCTGGATGTCGATGGCGGCACGCACCGCGGCGGCGCCGTGGTTCTCGCAGGCCAGCGGCATGTTGAAGCTCGCGAACAGGCCGTCGCCGATGAAGGTATTGACCACGCCGCCGTGCGCCCGAATCGGCTCCAGCACGGTTTCGAGATATTCGTTGAGTGCCGTCACCAGCCGGTCGGGCGCGAGATACTCGGCGATGGTGGTGAAGCCCGCGATGTCGGTGAACAGGATCGTGGCCTCGCGCGTCTCGCCCGCCAGTACGCCCTGGCCCTCGCGGTGCAGGATGGTCGAGGCGACGCTCTCGTCGACGTAGCGGCCGAAGGTCTCGCGGATGCGCTCGCGCTCGCGCAGCCCCTCGACCATGTTGTTGAACTGGCCGGTGAGCGCGCCGACGTCGTCGTTGGAGGTGACGGGCACGCGCACGCTGAGGTCACCGTCGGCCACCTTCGTCATGGCGCTCGAGAGCGTGTGGAGGGGGCGCAGTAGCGAACGGCTGATGAAGTAGGCCGTGATGGCCACGCCTATTACGGCCGAGGCGATATCGACCAGGATCTCGTCCTGCAGGCGGTCAGCTTCGTAAGAAAAGAGATCGGCCAGGATTGCCGCCAACGGGCCGATCGAAATCACCAGCAACCCGACGAGGAGTTTTATCGTGTAGCTGCCGAAGAACAGGCCGAGATTGCGGCCGTAGTGTCTGAAGATGAAGGTGCAGAGATTGGCAAGGTAGTCGCTGACAACGAAGTAGGTGTAGGTGAAGTAGAAGATCGTGAGGACCACCAGCCCGACGAAGAGGTCGCCGATTGTGGGTTTGGAGATACCAGCCGATTCGTCGACCCACCACGGCACCGAGAAGCGGAAGGCCCAGACGGCAAAAGCCAGAATTGCCGTCGTTTGCGCCGTCAGCAGCGGCAGCTGGGTGAGGCGGCGCTGGATATTCTCGAACGGGATGTTGCCGTCTAGATAAAGCCGGACCGGCTCGAAGAGCTGGCGGACGACCAGCCAGTTGACGCCGAGCAGGAGCAGCAAGCTGCTGCCGACTTGCCGCCAAGCACTGCCCCAGGAGCCGGAGGTCGCCATGAAGATCACGGCGATGGCGAGGTCGAGGAAGAAGACCGACGTTGCCATCCAGAGATAGCGCCGGCGAATCGCGGCGATCTCGGTCGATGTGGCGGGGACGGGGACGTTCATGCCCGCCGGTATATACCCGGCGGGCCGAACGTTCGAAACGTCGAAGAGTGTCAGGCCGCGAGTTGGCGCGCCGTGATGCGGTACTTGAACTTGTCCGGATCGAGCGAATCGAGGAAGCCGGCCTTGTTCTCGGCCTGCGGATACATCAGGAACGGGATCGCCGGCTCCTTCGAGCCGGGAAGCTTGACGTCATGCGCGACGTTGAACGCGACCCAGTTGCCCTCCCACGAACCGAACAGCGCCCGGCGCGCCGCCACGACCTTGGGATCGGTCATGGCGAGGTTGGCCGGTGGTTCCTCGAGCACGACCTTGCGCACATCGGCGGGATCGACCGGCGTCCAGCCGCTGCTTGCAAGCCAGACCTCGGCGCGGCAATGCTGCGCCTTGCTGACGATCTCCGATCCGGCCCCCAGTGCCTTGAAGCCGAACTCCGACGGCGCCACCCGGATGCCGTAGACGTCGCGCGCCGGCAGGCCGACCGAGCGCGCAAGGCCGACATAGAGCGCATTCAGGTCAGCACACTTGCCGTTGAGGTTGCCGGTCTTGATCATCGTGATGATGTCGCCGACGCCGCAACCCAGCGTCTTGGCGTTGCGGAAGGTGTTCTCCACCACCCAGTCGTAGATCGCGCGGGCCTTGGCTACATCGTCTTTCTTGCCGCGAACGATTTCCTCGGCGGTTTCCTTGACCAGACCGTCGGTCGGTAGCAGCTCGGTGGCAGCCAGATTGAGCTTGCGTTCCGCCTCCGTGAGGGGGATCACGCTTTGCGCCAGCCCGACGCGGACCGCGCGATTCTGCGTCTGCACTTGCGCCGTGACCTCGATCATCGGCGACTGTTGGTCGCTCGCCCATTCGACACGCAGCATCTCGGCGCCATACTTGGGATCGCGCACTCGTTCGGCTACGCGCGCGTTGCCGGTCCAGGTGACATTGCCCGGCCGCTGCCAGTCGGCGGCCTCGAAAGTCGGGAGCGGGATCCATGCCTTGGTGGTGCCGTTCTGCGGTTCCACCCGCGCAGTCAGCATGAAGGCGCGCCAGCCCTTGGGCACAGGCGCAAAGGTGGCCTGGGCCGACGCGAAGCGCGGCGCAAGGCCGACGGCGCCGGCGGCGATGCCGGCCTTGAACATGTGGCGACGATTGATCACTTTGGTGCTCCCAATGGCGATGCTTGCCGGGGAAGGCGGGCAGTCCCGTCGTCGGGAAGGCCAGAACCATCCCGGATCAAACCCGCGTCGCACGCGACAGCGGTCTGTACCGGAAGCGGCAAGGATTGCAGGGCGGCGGTGCGGCCGTCAACTGGCCGGACGGTGGAGACGGCTGACGGGCCGTGCTAGGTCGGCCGGCATGACACTGCCGCTGGCCGACCTCAATCGCATGACCCTTCCGGCCTTTTCCAAGGCGGTCGGCGAGACGTTCGAATTGGCTCCCTGGGTGGCCGAGGCAGCATGGGCTAAACGCCCTTTCCCGAGCGTTGCGGCTTTGCATGAGGCGATGATGGGCGCGGTGCGGGCAGCGCCTCGCGAGCGTCAGCTCGAATTCCTGCGCGGCCATCCCGATCTCGCCGGCAAGGCCGCCCGCGCCGGCGCGATGACTGCCGATTCCCGCAGCGAGCAATCGAGTGTCGGTCTCGATTCGCTGAGCGAAGCCGACTTCGCGCGCTTTCACCGCCTGAACGATGCCTACACGGCGAAGTTCGGCTTTCCATTCATCGTTTGCGTGCGACGCCACACGCGGGATTCGCTCTTGATGCAATTTGAGCGCCGCCTCGGCCACGATGGCGCCACAGAATTCGCCGCCGCGCTGCTGGAAGTCTTCTACATCACGCGGCTGCGCATCGCGGCCAAGGTGATGGGCGAGGGCATGCCCCGGGTGAATGGCCGCCTCAGCACCCATGTGCTCGACACGCATGCCGGCCGGCCGGCGGTGGGCGTCGCCGTTGAACTCTACGAATTTGCGGGTGAAACCGCTCATCGCATCGCCACGTTTGTTACCAATTCCGACGGCCGCACCGACCGGCCGCTGATCGGTGATCGTCCGCTGCCAATCGGACGCTATGAACTGCGCTTTGCCGTTGGTGACCATTTTCGCAGCAGGGGTATCGAGCGGGGCGATCCGCCATTCCTCGACATCGTGCCTTTGCGCTTTTCGATTGCTGAGCCGGAGGCGCATTATCACGTGCCGCTGCTCTGTACACCCTGGAGCTATTCGACCTATCGCGGAAGTTGAGTAAACGGAGGAAATGATGACTGCCTACAGCGATGTCTCCTTGATGATCGATGGTGCCTGGACCAAGGGATCGAAGGGCCGCACCATTCCCATCGTCAATCCGGCGACCGAGGAAGTGATCGGCCACGTCGCCCATGCCGAGACCGCCGACCTCGACCGCGCGCTCGCCGCCGCCGACAAGGGCTTCAAGATCTGGAAGAAGGTCTCGGCCTACGAGCGCTACAAGATCATGCGCAAGGCCGCGGACCTGATGCGCCAGCGCCTCGACGAGATCGCCACGATCATGACCATGGAGCAGGGCAAGCCGCTCTATGAGGCCAAGGTCGAGACCAACCTCGCCGCCGATATCATCGACTGGATGGCCGAGGAAGGCCGCCGCACCTACGGCCGTGTCGTGCCGGCGCGCGCCGAGAACGTCTACCAGCTCGTGCTGAAGGAGCCGGTCGGCCCGGTCGCGGCCTTCACGCCATGGAACTTCCCGATCAACCAGGTCGTGCGCAAGGCCTCGGCCGCGCTGGCCACCGGCTGCTCGATCATCATCAAGGGGCCGGAAGACACGCCGGCATCGTGCGCCCAGCTCATCAAGGCCTTCGTCGATGCCGGCGTGCCGGCGGGCGTGATCCAGCTCGTCTATGGCGTGCCGTCGGAGATCAGCGCCTATCTGATCCCGCATCCGATCATCAAGAAGGTGACCTTCACCGGCTCGACACCGGTCGGCAAGCAGCTCGCGGCCCTGGCCGGCGCGCACATGAAGCGCGTCACCATGGAGCTGGGCGGCCATGCCCCGGCCATCGTGTTCGAGGACGCCGACCTCGAGCAGGCGGTGAACGTGCTGGGCGCCAACAAGTTCAGGAACGCCGGCCAGGTCTGCGTGGCCCCGACCCGCTTCCTGGTGCATGAGAAGGTCTATCCCGAGTTCGTCGAGCGTTTCACCGCCTTCGCCAAGAACATGAAGGTCGGCAACGGCCTCGAGGCCGACACCAAGATGGGCCCGCTGGTCGCCGAGCGCCGGTTGCACGCCATGGACACCTTCATGAACGACGCCCTCTCGAAGGGCGCCAAGGTCCAGACCGGCGGCAAGCGCCTGGGCAACAAGGGCTACTTCTACGAACCCACGGTGCTCACCAACGTCTCGCCCGATTCGAAGATCATGAACGAGGAGCCGTTTGGCCCGCTGGCGCCGATCACCCCGTTCAAGGATTTCGACGGCGTGATGAAGGAGGCCAACCGCCTCGCCTGGGGCCTGGCCGCCTACGCCTACACCAAGAACACCAAGACCGCGGCGGCGGTCGGCGCCGCTTTCGAAAGCGGCATGGTGTCGATCAACCACCACGGCCTCGCCCTGCCGGAAGTGCCGTTCGGCGGCATGAAGGACTCGGGCTACGGTTCGGAGGGCGGCCTAGAAGCGCTCGAGGCCTACCTCAACACCAAGTTCGTCAGCCAGCTCAACATGTGAGGGGCGTCAGCGCAGCAGCACGAACGACGAGAGAAAGCGCCTGACCTCAGGCGCGTTCTCCGTCCCGCGCGGCCCGAGATAGACGACCTGGTACAGGCGTCGGCCGTTGAGGACCAGCAGGGCGTCGGCGGCCTGATTGGTGCGTGGAATGTCGATCACCATCCGCCGCGCCGGGGCCGAATTGACGGTCAACCGCTCTTCCTGGCGCAGCGTGCCGTCGACGTTGCGCACGCCGCCGCTGCGCGCGCTGTCGAGATTTGCCTGGGGATCGCTCTTCTCGACGTTCGTCGGATAGAGCGAGTCGATGGACATGAAAGTCCTGCCGTCGATTTCGACGGACGAGATCCGCATTTTGACAGGGCCGGACGGCGTGTCGAGCTCCTGGCTGTTCTCGACGGGTTTGGCCGGGAACTCCACGCGGTAGCCGGCGCCGCTCGGCCGGTGGTCGATCCATTGCTGGGTCTGCGCGAATGACACGCCGAAAAGGGCCAGCGACAGCAGGGCGGCGAGCGAGGCGGTTCTGTTCATGGCGGCTCCTGTGGTTGCTTCACGACATGAATGCCGCCGTGGTGGGAAGGTTACCGGCAGTGGGTTGATGTCTGCCGCCCGAATCGCGAGACTGCGGAATCAGGATTCGCAGAAGGTTTTGAGCATGCCGGATCGCGACGACCTCGGCGGCGCCTGGCGGGTGTCGCCGAGCCGCTACCTTGCCGGCCGGCCGGCCGAATTCACGGTGGGCGCTCCGGTCTCCAGCTATGTGACGATGCCGGACGGCTGCCGGCTCGCCGTGGACGTGATCCTGCCTGATGACGATGCATCGACGCGCCGTCCCACCGTCCTCATTCTGACGCCCTACATCCGCCGCTTCGAGCTGGCGCCTGGAACGACCGGCGTCGAGCCGTCGCCCAACAGCTACCGCTATCGCGACATGTTCGTGCCGCGTGGCTACGCCCTGGTCGTGGTCGATGCCCGCGGCACCGGGGCGAGCTTCGGCACGCGCGATTCCTTCCGTTCACCGCGCGAGCGCGACGACTATCGCGCCATCGCCGACTGGATCGTGGCCCAGCCCTGGAGCGACGGCGCCATCGGCGCCACCGGCATCTCCTATCTCGGGGCGGCCTGTGATTTCCTCGCCAGCACCGGCCACAAGGCGGTGAAGGCGGTCGCGCCGCTGTTCGCGGTCTGGGACACCTGGGCCGACAATTATTATCCCGGCGGCATGCTGATCAAACGCCTGGCGCTGGTCTACGACGAGTTGATGTTGGCGCTCGACCACGACCGGCGCGATCTGCGCGGTCAGTTCAGCTATTTCGCCAACCCGGCATTGCTGGGGCCAATGCCGGTCGACGACGACAGAGACGGTGTGCTCGCGAAGGAGGCGGTGAAGGGCCATCTCGCGAATTTCCGCATGCCCGACTTCATCACGGAGTTCAAATTCCGTGACGATGCCTTGCCCTACGATCCCGGTTTCACCAGCGCCTCGTTCAGCCCCTACAACTACCTCGACGAGATTCCCGAGGACGTCGCGGTCTACGCCATCTCGGGCTGGATGGACGGTGCGGGCTACGCCAACGGCGCCTTGTCGCGTTTCCTCACACTGCCCAACGCCGAGCGCCGGCTCCTGCTGGGGCCGTGGGACCACGGCGCCCGGGTCAATGCCTCGCCGTGGCGCTCACGCATCGAACCGGAACTGCCGGTGCTGGGCGAGGTGCTGCGCTTCTTCGACCGCCATCTCGCCGGCCGACGGACCGGCCTCGAGCATGAAGACCCGATTCACTATTTCACCGTCCATGCCGAGGAGTGGCGCGCTGCCCGGAGCTGGCCGCCGGTGGCGGCGAAGCGGCAGCTCTACGTCGCGCCGGGCCGTGCCCTCGCGCCGGCGCGGCCGAATGACGGTGCATCGGAGTCCTTCCAGGTCGACTTCACGCTGGGGTCCGGAACCCAGACCCGCTACGAGCGCATCGCCGGCATCGATGCCACGGCCTACTACGCCGACTGGACCGAACGGGAAGGCCGGCTTCTCTCCTTCACCACGCCGCCGCTCGAGAGTGCACTGGAGATCGCGGGCCATCCCGTCATATCGCTGTGGCTTGCCTCGAGCGAGCCCGATGCCGCAGTGTTCGCGTATCTCTCCGAGGTCGAGGCCGACGGCACGTCGCGTTATGTGACCGAAGGCGTGCTGCGCGCCATCCACCGCGCCGAGGCGCCGTACCCGCGCAACTATCGCACCACCTGGCCGTGGCGGACCTTCGCCCGCAAGGATGCCCGGCCGATGCCGATCGGAGAGCCGCAGCTCCTGCGCTTCGCTCTGCTGCCGACGGCGTGGCGCTTTTCCCGAGGCAGTCGGCTGCGACTGTCGATCGCCGGCGGCGATGCCGATCATTTCGCGCAGGCGCCGCATGGCCGACCGCCGCTGCTCACGATCTTCAGCGGCGGCGAGCATGCGAGCTTGCTCGAGCTGCCGACAGGGGAGACGTCCTAACGGAGGCGTGAGATGCGCAGCCCGCTCTGGTTCGTCGTCGCTGGCCTGATCGCGCTCGCGGGGTTTGTCGGTGCGGCACTCTATCTGATGCCGCGCCTGGAGACGGTGGATGCGCGGTTGATGCGGGTCGTCGTGCCCGGCGGCTCGGTTCTCACTCTCGACAAGCCCGGCGCGTACACCATCTATCACGAGCAGAAGAGCTTCGTGGACGGCCAATACCATGCCTCCGATTCCGTCGGGGGTCTGCGCGTCGGGCTCATTGCCGAGGCGACCGGCACCGCCAGTCTGGCGAACGGTCGTCTTCGGCACACTGGCGATCGCGTTCAGCGGTCTTGGCTTGGCTGGAGCCATCGTCGCCGTGACGATATGGCAACGATCGAAAGCCGCCTCGACCCGGACGCAATCGATTGAACCAGGCGGGCGGGGAGGCTAGCCTCCCTTCAAGTCAGCGGCAAACGACGACCCGAATACGGGCGCCTGCTGGCATCGGGAGGACGGTATGCAAGGAGACGGGACGGCCGCTTTGGCGGCCGCACACCGCTATTGGTCGTGGCTGGAAGACGGATTGAACCTGATCGCCGCGGCCGCGATCTTCTTCCTGATGTTCGTCGGCGTCTTCCAGGTCATTGGACGTACCGTCTTCGACACGGCGATCAACGGGTACATCGACTATATGGAGCAGGCGAGCGCGCTGTTCGCCTTTCTCGGCATCTCCTACGCCCAGAGGGCAGGCGCTCATATCCGCATGGATCTGCTGCTGCGCGGCTTCTCGCTGCGCTTCCTGTGGTCGATGGAGCTGTTCTGTGTCCTCGTCGCAATGGTCGTCATCACGGTCCTCATCGACTCGACCTATCTGAACTTCGAGCGCGCGTGGCAACTCGGTGACTCGACCATCGATATCAACCTGCCGATCTGGCCGACCAAGCTTCTCGTACCCGTCGTACTCGCCGTCTTGTGGGTGCGGATGGCCCTGCAGTCGATCGATTATGTCCGCCTGATCCGCCATCCGCAGGCGCAACCGATCGCCGTACCGGTGATCGAGACCATCGAAGTGCAGGCACAGCACGAGATCGAAGAGGCATTGGGCCGCGAAGAAACTGCGCATGAGGAGAAGCGGTCATGAGCATCGAGCCACTGACGCTCGGAATTGTCGGCTGCGGCCTCCTCATCTTCCTTTGCGTTCTCGGCGTGCGCATCGCCTACGCGACCGCCATTGTCGGAGTGTTCGGATTGGCCGCGCTGACCGGCTGGGGGCCCGGCCTGCGCACCGCCGGTGTGGTGCCGCACGGGGCCGTCGTGAACTATACGCTGAGCGTCCTGCCGATGTTCATCCTGATCGGCTATCTTGCCTACTATGCCGGTATCACCCAGGCCGCCTTCGAGGCGGCGAGGCGGTGGCTGGGTTGGCTTCCGGGCGGTCTCGCCATTGCCACAGTCTACGCCGTCGCCGGTTTCTCGGCGGTGTCGGGCGCCAATACCGCGGCAGCCGCCGTGTTCGCCAAGGTGGCAATCCCTGAGATGCTGAAGGCAGGCTACAACAAGCGCTTGGCGGCCGGCGTGGTTGCGGCAGGCGCCACGCTCGATTCGCTGATCCCGCCGAGCGCGCTCCTCGTCGTCTATGGCATCATCACCGAGCAATCGATCGGCAAGCTGCTGGTCGCGGGCTTCGCGCCGGGACTCTTCTCGGCCCTGGTCTATACCCTGATCATCCTCGTCATGTGCTGGCGCAACCCCGAACTCGGCAAGCCGATCCGCGGCTACACCTGGCCACAGCGCATCAAGTCGCTACCCGGCACGGCGCCGATCGTGCTGGTGATCGGCATCATCTTCTACAGCATGCTGTTCGGCTGGGCGACGCCGACCGAAGCGGGAGCCCTGGGCGCCCTCTGCGTCTTCGTCATCGCGCTGATGAACGGCATGAAGTGGCCCGAGCTGCGCGGCGCCTTGCTGGAGACGGCGCGGCTCACGGCGGTCATCTTCACCGTGATCTGGGGCGTCCTGATTTTCGTGCGCTTCCTGGGCTTTGCCGGGTTGCCCGAGGAAATCGCGCGATGGGTCACCAGCCTCGACGTGCCGCCGCTCGCGGTTCTGCTGGCAATCTACGTCATCTACCTGATTCTCGGCACGATCCTGGAAGGCATCGGCATGTTCCTGCTGACGCTTCCCGTGATCTTCCCCGTGGTCGAGGCGATGGGCTACGACCCGATCTGGTTCGGCATCATCCTGGTCAAGTTGAACGGCATCGCCACGCTGTCGCCGCCGGTCGGCCTCGTGGTGTTCGTCGTCAACGGCGTCCGGCCAGACATCTCGGTCGCCGACATCTTCCGAGGCATCTGGCCGTTCATCTTCGCCGACGTCATCACCATCGGCTTCCTGACCGCCTTTCCCGAGATCGTGACGTTCATCCTCGATGCGGCGGCCTGAAGGCCTTCAGGATTTGGGTGAAGCGGCTGTCTTGAGCAGGAAGTCCAGCACTTCGCGACCCGGGATGCCCTGGGCGTCACGCTTGACGACCCATTCGTCCCACACCGGCTGACCGCCGGCCTTGCGGAAGGCGGCCAGCTCGTCGGGCGTAAATTTGATGAACTGCAGCTTCTTCCTGAACAGCGGAAAGTTCTTTTCGTCGGCTTCGCGATAGGCCTTCTTGACCGCGGCGTGCGCCAGTGGCTGCGCCTCGATCAGCAGGTCCTTGTACTGTTGCGGCAGCTTGGCCCACTGCTCGGTGTGGATCAGGGTCGGGCAGCCAACGTTGCCCAGGTTCATGTTCTCCGTGTACCACTTGCCGACCTCGTAGGTGCGGTACGACTGGTGCGCGTAGGTGGTTGGGAAGGCGGCGGCATCGACGGTGCCACGCTCGAGCGAGGTATAGACTTCGGTGGCGTCGACCGAGGTCGGCACCGCGCCCAGCTTGCGCATCGCCTCGCCCATGCCGGCCAGCGCCCTCACACGCATGCCCTTGAAGTCTTCGATGTTCTTCGGCGCCTTGCCGCGGCCGACGAACTCGTTGGTCGGCAGCACCGCCGAGAGATACGGCATGGCGTTCCAGGCAGCGAATTCCTTGACGATCAGTGGGTGCTTGTAGAAGGCGAGATGCACCTTCTCTTGCGTATCCAGATCGGGGATCGGCAGGAACGGCAGGTCGAGGGCGGAGAAGACGGGAAGTTTCTCAGGGTGGTAGGAGGCGCAGATGTTGGTCATCTCGAGGCTGCCGACCTTGAGCGAGTCCAGCAGTTCCTTGGGATTGCCGAAGCTGCCGTAGCCGATCTGGATCTTGAACTTGCCGCCGGTGCGCTCCTCCATGAATTTCTTGAGGACCTCGACGTTCTGGGTGGCAGCGCGTGGCTTGCCCCATGCTCCGAGCTTCCAGTTCACTTCCGGCCCATCGACGATTTTCGCCTGGGCGAAGGCGTTACCTGACCACGCAACCACGCTTGCCGCCACGATGGCGACGACTGACAAGCCTTTGAGATGGCTCATGGGAATCCTCCTGAGTGTTGCCTCCAAAACCCTGCCGTTCATTGGCCCGGCCGTTCGAGTTGGCGGGCAGCAAAAGCCTACCCTATCGGCGGGCAACGCGGTAGCGATGGCTCGACCGCATCGCTAAGCTCCCGGCTGCATGATCCGGATGGCAAGGCGTTCAGTACTTGGCGGGCTGCTGGCGGCCGGCGCAGGCGCCGGCGTGTGCGCGGGCGAATGGCCGGAGCGTACAGTGGCCTGGATCGTGCCCTTTCCGGCTGGCGGCGGCTCCAATCTGTTCGCGCGTCCGATCGCCGCCCACGTCACCAACCGGCTGGGCCAGACGATGGTGATCGACAACAGGAGCGGCGCCGGCGGCACCGTGGGCACAGCCGTGGCAGCCCGCGCGCCGGCCGATGGCTACACGGTGCTGGTCGGCGACACCGGGCTCACCTACGCGCCCATGATCTACCCCAAGGCGGGCTTCGATTTCGATCGCGACTTCGCGCCGGTCAGCGCCTTTGCTCGTGTTCCGTACGCGCTGGTGGTTAATCCGGCACGTCTCGATGTCGCGACCCTCGCGGCCTTCATCGAGGCCGCGAAGAAGAACCCCGGCACGATCGACATCGGCTCGGCCGGCCTCGGCACCGTGACACACCTTGCCATCGGCCTCTTCGAGGCGCGGGCCGGCGTGCAGCTCAATCACGTTCCCTACCGCGGCGGTGCGCCGATGCTGCAGGATCTGCTGGCTGGGCAGATCGGCGCCGCATTCGTGCTGGTCAGCGCCATCGCGGGCTACGTCAAGTCCGGGAAGTTGCGCGCGCTCGCGGTCGCCAGCCGGCGTCGTGAGGCGCTGCTTCCCGATGTGCCCGCCGCACATGAAGCGGGGCTTGCCGATTTCCGCATGACGACCTGGTTCGGCCTGTTCGCACCTGCGCGTACGCCGGATGCCGTCCTCGACCGACTGCACGGTGCCGTGCAGGAGGCGCTCGGCGACGAAGGCGTGAAGCGCCTGTGGCGGGAGCAGGGCGCCAAGGTCGAACTCGAGAGCCGTGCCGACTTCGCCCGCTTCGTTACCCGCGAGACCGAACGCTGGAGCCGCATCGCCAAGGCCGCCAACGTCCGGATGGAGTAGCCGATGAAGATCCCCCGCCAGGATATCTCACGTCGCGCCACGTTGGGCGGCCTGCTGGCTGTTGGTGCCGCCGCGCCGCTCCATGCCGCCGATTGGCAGCCGCCGCGGCCGATGAACTGGATCGTGCCGTTTCCTCCCGGCGGTTCGAACGACACTTTTGCCCGGCCGGTCGCGGCCCATGTCGGTCGCCATTTCAGCCGCCCGATCGTGGTCGACAATCGCGGTGGCGCCGGTGGGACGCTGGGCGGCTCGATCGTGTCGAGGTCGCCGGCCGACGGCTGCACGCTGTTGGTCGGCAACACCAGCCTCACCTTCGCCACGGTCGTCTACGCCGAGTCGAACTTCGACCTGTTGCGTGACTTCGCGCCCGTCAGCGCCATCGCCGGCGTTCCGGTCGGCCTGGTCGTCAATCCCGCCAAGCTCGACGTCAAGGACCTCACGGGCTTCCTGGCGGCGGCGCGCAAGTCGCCGGAGACCATCAATATCGGCTCATCGGGATTGGGCACGATGGCGCATCTGGCGATCGAGCTTCTGCAGCGGCGCGCTGGTATCCGCCTTACCCACGTGCCGTACCGAGGCGGCGGCCCGGCGCTGCAGGATCTGCTCGCGGGCCAGATCGACGCCACGTTCCAGCCCTTCAGCACCGTGGCGTCCTATGTCGAGGCCGGTCGTCTGCGGGCGCTGGCGATCGCGACGCAGCAGCGAGAGCCCATGCTGCCCAATGTCCCGACCTTCGCGGAGGCCGGCGTACCCGATTTCAACGTCAGCACCTGGTACGGCCTGTTTGCACCGAAGGCTACGCCGGCCGCGCCGCTCGATGCGCTGCACGGCGCGATCCAGGCGGCGCTGGCCGCGAGCGACATCAAGCACATCTGGCAGGAGCAGGGCGCGCGTGTCGACCTCGAGAGCCGCAAGGCCTTCGCCGATTTCGTGGCGCGCGAAGTCGAGCGCTGGAGCGCCATCGCCAGGAGTACCGGCCTGCCGATGGAGTAGCGCGCGCTACTTGACCAGAAACACCGCCTCGACCGAGCAGGCGAAATCGGCGGGGCCGATCGTGCCGACAGCAAAACGTGCGTGGCGGCCGGCGTCGCCCATGATGTCGACCATCATGTCGGAGACCGCGTTGGCGACCAGCGGCTGGCCCTTGAAGTCGGGCGCCGAGTTCACGAACACGCCCAGCTTCACGCAGCGTTCGATCCGATCGAGATCGCCATCGAGCGCCACCTTGAGATGGGCCAGCACGTTGAGCCCCGACAGCTTTACGGCGGCCTGCGCTCGATGCGGCCGCTCATGTTGCGGCGCCGCCGTTCACCTGGATCATCTGGCCGTTGATGTAGGCGCCGCCCTCGGAGATCAGCAGCCGCGCCGCGGCGGCAACCTCGATGGGCGTACCCATGCGGCCGAGCGGGACCTTGGCCACCGTCTGCTGGCGCGCCTGGGCCGAGGCGTTCTTTTCCTCGGCGTCTGGTGCGATAGGGCCGGGCGAGATGGTGTTGGTCGTAATCCCTTTCGGCCCGAATTCCATCGCCAGCGCCTTGGAGAGGCCCCAGATGCCGTGCTTGGCGACCGACACAGGCGCACGGCCGGCATGCCCATGGATCGCGTTCATGCCGGCGAAGTTGACGATGCGGCCCCAACCCTTCTTCACCATGCCGGGCAGGCAGGCACGGGAAAGCCAAACGGCGGCATTCATGTCGACATCGATCACGCGCTGCCATTCCGCGTCGGTCATCTCGAGGAACGGCTTGTTGGGACGCAGCGCCGCGTTGTTCAGCAGCGCATCGACGGCGCCGAACGCCTTGATCGCCTCGGCTGCAATGCGCCTGCACTCGTCGGGTTTGCCGACATCGCCCATGACGACCAGCGTCTTCACGCCGAACGACGCTGCTTCCTTGGCGACGCTTTCGCAGGCGGCGCGATCGCTGGAACCATTGATCGCGACGTTGAAGCCATCTTCCGCCAGTCCCAGCACGCAGGCACGGCCGATGTTCTTGCCGGCTCCCGTGATGAGCGCTGATTTACCGTTGGCCGCCATCAGATCACGCCTCCACTGCGCAGTTCCTTGATCTTCTTCGGGCTCATGCCGAGGCTCTTGAGCACGGCGTTGGTGTGCTGGCCGAGATCGGGCGTGGGCCTCAGTTTCTTGGGCTGCGGCGAGCCCGTGAGGTTGATCGGGTTGCCGACCACCTTGATCTCTCCGAGCTTGGGATGCTTGACGCCGCGCGCGATGCCGAGATGTTTCACCTGCGGCTCGGCGAAGGTCATGTCGATCGAGTTGATCGGTCCGCACGGAACGCCCGCCTTGTTGAGCGCCCCGATCCAGTGAGCGGAAGTGTTGGTCCGCGTGACCTCGCTGATGCGTTCGTTCAGCGCTTTGCGGTTCTCCGAGCGCAACGCGGGCGTCGCATGCTCGGGATGGTCGAGCAACTGGCCGCCGCCCATTGCCTGGGCGAAGCGCTTCCACATGCTCTGTCCGGCGGCGGCGATATTGATGTAGCCGTCGCTGGTCGGGAACACGCCGGTCGGGATCGAGGTCGGATGGTCGTTGCCCGCCTGCTTGGGCACCTCGCCCTTCATCAGCCAGCGCGCGGCCTGGAAGTCGAGCATGAAGATCTGCGCCTCGATCAGCGAGGTGTGGACCCACTGGCCCTTCTTGGTGCGTTCGCGATTGTAGAGGGCGAGCGTGATCGCCTGGGCCAACAGAAGACCCGCCGTTAGATCGCAAATGGGAATGCCGACGCGCATCGGCCCGCGACCGGGCTCGCCGGTGATCGACATCAGCCCGCCCATGCCTTGCGCGATCTGGTCGACGCCGGGGCGTGCCGCGTCCGGGCCGCTCTGGCCGAAGCCCGCGATCGAGCCGTAGATGATCTTCGGGTTCACCTTCTTGACCGACTTGTAGTCGACCTTGAGGCGGTACTTCACGTCGGAGCGATAGTTCTCGACGATCACGTCGGCCTTTTTCGCGAGCTTCATGAAGATCGCATGGCCTTCCTTGCTCTTGAGGTTGAGCGTGATCGCCTGCTTGTTGCGATGCAGGTTCTGGAAGTCGAAGCCGTGGCGCGCGCCGCCCATCGAATCGGTCGTCGTGCCCGGTTCGGGCGGCTGTTCGATCTTGATCACTTGCGCGCCCCAGTCGGCGAGCTGGCGCACGGCGGTCGGGCCGGCACGATGGGCGGTGAGGTCGAGGACCTTGATGTGGGAGAGAGGAAGCTTGGCCATGGTGTTTACCGTCCCTTGAACATCGGCTTGCGCTTTTCCATGAAGGCGCGGCGGCCTTCCGTGAAGTCCTCGCTGTTGAAGCAGGCCACGGCCATCTTCTCGAGCTTCTTGTGATCTTGTTTCGATTCGGGCTTGGCGATCTCGCGCGCCGCGGCCTTGGCGAGCGCGATGGTGAGCGGGGCGTTCTGCGCGATGGCGCCGGTGATGCCGTCGACCATGGCGTCGAGTTCGCCTTCGGCCGCCACGCCGTGCACCAGGCCCATGTCGTAGGCCTCCTTCGAGGAATACTGCTTGGCCGTGAACAGGAACTCCATGGCGCGCGGCAGGCCCACGATGCGCGAGAAGCGCTCGATGCGCAGGAAGCCGTAGCCGAGGCCAAGTTTGGCCGCCGGCACGCCGAAGCGCGCGCCTTCGTTGCAGTAGCGCAGGTCGCAGCAGGCCGCGAGGTTCATGCCGCCGCCGATGCAGTAGCCGGTGATCTTGGCGATGGTGGGCTTCGAGAAGTTGTAGAGCGACTCGTAGCCTTCCTTTGAGATCGCGTCGTAGCGGACCTGGGCTTCGGCGTTGGCGCGCTCGCTCTCGAATTTCGAGATGTCGGCGCCGGAGACGAAGGCCTTGCCGCCCGCGCCGCTCACCACCAGGCAGCGGATTTCGGGATCGGCGTCGAAATCCTTCAGGATGCCCGCGAAGCTGTCCCACATGTCGAGGGACACGGCGTTGAGCTTGGCCGGGTTGTTGAAGACAAGGTGTCCGACCGCGCCGTCGCGCCGTCCGAAGAGCTTTTGTTCCTGCATGCCGCGTTCCTCCGATAAGGTCGGGAATATAGCGCGCGCCGGGCGATTTGAATAAGGTAAGCGCAACTGGGAGGAAACGTGGCTTCGGTCGAACTGAAAGGCCTCACGAAGCGCTATGGCGCGGCGGTCGCGGTGGACGATGTGTCGCTGCGCGTGGAGCACGGCCAGCTGGTGTGCCTGCTGGGCCCGTCGGGCTGCGGCAAGACCACGACCCTGCGGCTGATCGCAGGCTTCATCGAGCCCTCGGCAGGCGAAATCGTGGTCGGCGACAAGAGGCTGTCCTCGCCGGCGCGCACCGTGCCGCCGGAAGGCCGCAACATGTCGATGATCTTCCAGAGCTACGCGCTGTGGCCGCACATGACGGTGGCGGAGAACGTTTCCTACGGCCTCAGGATCCGCAAGCTCGACAAGGCCACGATCGACACCAAGCTGAAGGCGATCCTGGCGACCGCGCGGCTCGAGGCGCTGGCCGGGCGCTATCCCGGCGAGCTGTCGGGCGGCCAGCAGCAGCGCGTGTCGCTGGCCCGCGCGCTGGTGGTCGAGCCCGAGACGTTGCTGCTCGACGAGCCGCTCAGCAACCTCGACGCCAACCTGCGCGAGGAGATGCGCTTCGAGATCCGCCGCCTGCACGACCGCTACCGCTACACCACGGTCTACGTCACCCACGACCAGTCCGAGGCCATGACGACGGCCGACCTGATCGCGGTGATGAACCACGGCAAGGTCGAGCAGCTCGGCACGCCCGAGGACATCTATAGCCGGCCGCGCTCCGAGTTCGTCGCCCGCTTCATCGGCGGCTCGAACATCCTGCGCGGCACGGCGCTCGACGCGAGCCGCCTGTCGATCGGCAACGCCGCGGTGCGGAGCACGGGACGCGCCCTGCAGCCGGGCAAGCCGGTGGCCATGTCGATACGCCAGCACGAGGTCGGCATCGCCCTCGAAGCGCCGCGGTCGGATGCGGAGAATCACCTTCGTGCCGTGGTGGCGCGCCAGGTCTTCCTCGGCTCGGCGCGAGACTATACCGTCCAGCTCGACGACAAGACCGAACTGCGCGTGACGGCGCCGCCCGGCCAGAACATCGCGCCGGGGCAGGCGGTTTGGCTGCATCTGCCGGCGGAGCAATGCCGGGCTTTGGCGGAGGACTGACGCATGACCAGGAAACTCACGCGACGTCACATGCTGGCGGCTTCGGCTGCGGTGACGGCTGGTTCTTTCGTGACGCCGGTGCGCGGCGCGCCGCCGGAGGCACAGAAGATCACGCCGGCGCTGATCGAGGCGGCCAAAAAGGAAGGCAAGCTCGCCTGGTACACCTCGGTCGACCTGCCGGTCGCCGAGAAGATCGCCAAGGCCTTCGAGGCCGCCTATCCCGGCATTGCCATGAAGGTCGAGCGCTCCGGCGCCGAGCGCATCTTCCAGCGCATCGGCCAGGAATATCAGAGCAAGATCTACAATTGCGACGTCGTGAACAGTTCCGACGCCGCCCATCTCATCGTCTGGAAGCGCGCCAACATGCTGGCGCCCTTCGTGCCCGAGGATGTGGCGAAGTATTTCCCGGCGGCGCACAAGGACCCCGACGGCATGTACGCCTCGTGGCGGATCACGCTCTCGCCGATCGCCTACAACACCAAGCTGGTGAAGCCGGAGGACGCGCCCAAGGGCTTCATCGACCTGCTCGATCCCAAGTGGGTCGGCAAGATCGTGAAAGCGCATCCGGGCTACAGCGGCACCATCATGACGGCAACGCAGCAGCTCAGCCGCGATCTCGGCTGGGAGTATTTCGAGAAGCTCGCCAAGCAGAAGATCATGCAGGTCCAGTCGGCCGCCGATCCGCCGAAGAAGCTGGCGCTGGGCGAGCGCGCCGTGATGGCCGACGGCACGGAGTATGTCGTCACCACCCTCAAGGCGCGCGGCGAGCCGATCGAGGAGGTCTACGCGGTCGAGGGCACACCGCTGGTCACCGGACCGTCCGCCATCATGGCGCGCGCGACCAACCCCAACGCGGCACGGCTGTTCACCGCCTGGTCGATGAGTGCGCCTGCGCAGCAGATGAACGTCGATGTCGGCGCGTTGCGCTCGGCCCATCCGCTGGTCAAGGACCGGACGGACCGCCGCAAGCTCGCCGACATCAAGACGCTGCGCGAGGACGCCGCTGCCGTGGCCGACCAGGCCGACGCGATCAAGACGCGCTACACCCAACTCTTCAAGGTCTAGACCATGCGCCGCAGAACGCTTCTCGCCGCCACCGCTCTCGTACCCTTCGGCGCCCGCGTCGTCTCGGCGGCGCCGCCGGCTGAGCAGATCACCCCGGCGCTGATCGAGGCCGCCAAGAAGGAAGGCAAGGTGAGCTACTACACGGCGATGGATCTTTCCGTCGCCGAGCCGGTGGCCAGGGCCTTCGAGGCCAAGTATGGCGGCATCAAGGTCTCGGTCGAACGCACCGGCAGCGAGCGGCTGTTCAACCGCATCGCCCAGGAAGTGGCGAGCAAGATCTACAAGGTCGACGTCGCCAACAGCGCCGACGCCGCCCACTTCCTGCCGTGGAAACGGCAGGGCTGGCTGGCGCCGTTCCTCACCGTCGAGATGGCCGAGAACATCCCGTTGGACCAACGCGACCCCGACGGCACCTACGTTAACCAGCGCACGCACTTGAGCGCCATCGCCTACAACACCAGTCTGGTGAAGCCCGAGGACGCACCCAAGGGCTTCGCCGACCTGCTCGATCCCAAGTATTCGGCCAAGATGGTGAAGGCCCATCCCGGCTACTCCGGCACCATCATGACGGCCACCCAGCAGCTCTCGCAGGCACTGGGCTGGGAGTACTTCGAGAAGCTCGCCAAGCAGAAGGTGCTACAAGTCCAGTCGGCCACCGAGCCGCCCAAGAAGATCGAGGCCGGCGAACGCGCCATCGCCGTCGACGGCAGCGACTATCTCTTCTGGATGGCCAAGGAGCGCGGCTCGCCGATCCAGGTCGTGCACGCGGTCGAGGGCACGCCCCTGATCACCAACCCGATGGCGGTGTTCAAGGCCGCGCCCAATCCCAACGCTGCCCGTCTGCTGGTGGCCTGGATCATGTCGGCCGAGGGCCAGCAGTTCATCGTCGACTTGAGCGGCCAGTATCCCGCCAACAGACTGATCAAGGCCAAAGCGGGACGGCCGGCGCTCGCCTCGATAAAAACCCTCCCCGAGGACGTTGCTGCGGTCGAGAAGCAGGCCGACGAGATCAAGGCCAGGTACGCGAAGATCTTCAAGGTATGACGTCCTCCTTGTCATCCCGAGCGCAGCGAGGGATCTTTGTCCACGGCCGCTGACGGAAAGATCCCTCGCTCCGCTCGGGATGACAGCGGTCGGTCGCTGGACCTCTCGCGTCCTGTCCTGATTGCCGTCGCCGCGCTCCTGGCGGTGCTGATCGTCCTGCCGGTGGGCTGGCTGGTCGTCTACAGCCTGTCCGACAAGGAGGGCGCCGCCACCCTCGGCAACTTCGCGACGCTGTTCACCGATCCCACCTTCGTCGATCCGCTGATCACGACGCTCATCATCGCCGTCTCGGTGAGCCTGCTGTGCTGCGCGATCGCGGCTCCCTTGGGATGGCTGGTGTCCCGCACCGACATGCCGCTCCGCCGGAGTGTGCGCACCTTGGTGATGGCCTCGCTGGTGACGCCGCCCTTCGTCGGCGCCATCGCCTGGGAGATGCTCGCGGCCCCGAACTCCGGGCTGCTCAACCAGCTCTGGCGCAGCCTCACCGGCATGCCGGCCGACGAGGCGCTGCTCGATATATATAGTCTGGAAGGGCTGATCTTCGTCATCGCCTGCTACACCTTTCCCTATGTCTTCATCCTGGTCGCCAACGCGCTCGACCGCATGCCGGGCGAACTCGAGGACGCCTCCTCGATGCTGGGCGCGAAAACCTGGGACACCGCGCGGCGCATCACGGTGCCTCTTGCCTTGCCGACCCTGCTGGCCGGCGCGCTGGTCTCCTTCCTGCAGGCGATGAACCTGTTCGGCTCGCCCGCCATCCTCGCCATCCCGGCCGGCTTCCACACGCTCACCACCCGCATCTGGAGCCTGTTCCAGTTCCCGCCGAAGCCCGAACTCGCCGCCGCCGCCTCGCTGCCGCTCCTGATCCTCACCATCCTGCTGCTGCGCGCCCAGGCCAGCGCGCTCGGCCGCCGCGGCTATGCCGTGCTTGGAGGAAAATACGGCGAGCCGCGCGTGATCCGCCTCGGCCTGCTCAAATGGCCGGCCGTGGCGCTGGCGATGATCGTGCTCGCCATGCCGCTGTTCCTGCCCTACGCGGCGCTGTTCAACTCCGCCTTCTCGCGCGTGGCCTCCCGCATCGTGAGCTTCGAGACCGCGACCCTGCACAATTTCCGCTTCACCTTCCTTGAGCTCAGCTCGACCATGCCGGCGCTGAAAAACACCTTCCTGCTCGCCGCCTCCTCGGCGACGCTGGGGGCGCTGCTGGCGCTGCTGATCGCCTACATCGTCGCCCGCAAGGCGGTGACCGGCCACCGCGTGCTGGGCTTCCTGGCGACGGCCCCGCTCGCCATTCCCGGCATCGTGCTGGGCGTGGGCCTCTTCCTCGCCTACACGCGCCCGCCGCTCACGCTCTATGGCACGCTGTGGATCCTGCTCATCGCCTTCGTCACCATCGAGCTGCCGGTGGCCTACCAGCAGCTCTCCTCGGCCTTCCACGCCGTCCATCCCGAACTCGAGGAGGCCGGCCGCATGCTGGGCGCCTCGCGGCTCAGGACCCTGGCCGACATCACCGCGCCGCTGCTGCGCTCCGCCGTGATCGCGACCTGGTGCTTCGTCTTCGTGGCCGTCATCCGCGAGCTTTCCGCCGCGGTCATCCTGTTCACCTCCGACACCAAGGTCCTCTCGGTGCTGATCTTCGACCTCAAGGAAAGCGGCGACGTCGGCGCCATCGCGGTGCTGAGCCTGGTCATGGTCGCCATCACCACCTTGGTGGTGGCCGCCGCCAACCGCCTCTCGGGCACCCGGCTGCAGGCCCGGCCGGTGTCTTAACTCTTGCCAGGAGCGCGCCACGGGCAAACTCCCTGCCCGTGTCCCCGGCCAAGTCCCACAGGCCTTTTCACGACCTGAAGGGTCATTCGATGCCGTGTTTACACGGCCTTCTCGCATTATTTGTGGACGCCTGAATGTAACAAGTTCTGTCCAGAAACCTGTCCAGAATCCCGTTGCAAACCGGTCGGCCGGGCCGACGTTCGCCGTCGGCTCAGTTTGCTCTTTGGGTCTCGGTCGTTTGTCGAAGCATGGTCAGGACCATGCCAGGCGCAGCGCTCTCTGAAGAGCTTTTGGGGCACGCCGGGGGGAGTCCCGGTGGCACGGACGCCTTTTGTTGTTCAGTTTCTTCCCCCTTACGGAGTCCGCAAAGGCGAGGAGAGGCTTGATTCAGACTTTGTCGGACACGTCTTTCTTGCTCTGCCGGTGAGGTTGCTTTCCCTCCTGGCGCGCCTTGGTCGCCTCGGCTCTCCGCTCTGCAGCTTCCCTGGCCGCCCGTTCAGCAAGGTGAGCTTCGAGGCGCGGCTGAGCGGCTGCAAGGCGCTGGGCGAGATCGAAGGGCAAGGGTGGCAAGGTCGGCTGCTTCTTGTCGCCGTAGACCTCGGGCCGGTGGGCGCGCGGGAGGAATTGCAGCAACTTGTTGTCGTACTGCCGGACCGAGCCCACCTGCTGGCCGTTGCGCCAGACCGGCTTCGGCGTGCCGTTCATGGCGCGGTTCATGGCGTTGTCCTGCAGCCGCTCGACGCCGAGATCGAGCGCCCTGGCCCAGCGTTCGGCGAATTCCTCGTCGTCCTGGCGCCTCTCGTAGAGCGTGCTGCGCCGGAGCTGGGCGCGGTTGGCGGCGACCGTCACCGAGCCGGTGCGGCCGAGATGATGGAAAAAGGCGTTGACCCTGGCCGCGGGCAGGGGCGCGCGACCGGGGCCGCGGCTTTCCGGTTTGGACATTCTGGACCTCGTTGGGACAGGAAAAAGCCCGCCGCGCCTCCTGGGATCAGGGGCCGGGCGGGCTTGGAAGCAGCGGACATGCTGTCCGCCACGATAGGCTTTTTCTTAGCAGGAACCTGCGGATCCTGTCAAATTTTGTTGGAACTATTTTGGGTGCTGGCAGTGCTAGCACTTTTGCGGTGCCTTCGGAGAGGGGGCGGCGGTTCGATTCCGCCTTGGGGCACCACTTCGCATCCTCTCATCAGCTACAGCACCTCTTTGGCGAAGAAGCCAATCACTAAGAAGAAGCCACAGTGCCTTTTGGAAGGCTTTTGAGCGCGCCAGCTATAGGCTTTCCCCCCACAAGCGCAGCGGCGGCAACCGCTGCGATGCCCGGATTGACACCGATGAGTGAGCAGATGCCGACCGCTGACAAAAAGACACCCATCTCAAAAGACCGATCGAGAGTTTTTACGTGGTTCTTCGCCCACCAGCTACTCACTCCATCGCCGAAAGATAGTGCCTTCTTCGTTACCGCTGCGTCGCTGGCTCGAGTGCTACTTAACTTCGCTACTGCATCCTGCAGCTCCTCAACTCTATCCGTCTGGATTTCATCGATTAAACATGCGTCATATGTTTCAGAACGAGAAGTACGACTTAGTTTTCCAGAGCATGTAGACATCAGTAAGCGCCGAGTGGAAGTCCGCCTCCGCAACACCACACCTATTCGCTTCATTCGGTACAAGGCACCGATCCGAAGTAATCTATTGGGAGTTGTCTTAGGCCCTCTTGCGGATAGCGAAACCGAAGCCCAAGTGCGTGACTCGGTCACAAAGGCCGGTCTGTCGGCGCGACAACTAGTACGTCGCTCGACGACGCCGATGCGGGACTAGCCCAGGACATCCGGGACTAGTTGGGGCAGACAAGAATCCCAGCAGGTGCGGCATCGGCGACTCTCCACGCGCAAGCCGGTTGCCTCGGGGACGGCACAGACAATCTCCTATCGCCGGGCCGGTGTCAGGCTCTCCGACAACACCTCTTGCGCACCGCGACGTCGTCCGAATCCTCCCATCACCGCCCCGCTGGAAGGCCACGAAGGCGCGTGCAGCGGCGTCAAAACCACGGGAGCGCGAACCTCCCTGTGAGCGTGTCCCGGAACTGCGCTTTCGAAATCATTTCCGATAGGCGTCGCCCGGAGTGGGCGGGGCGGCTCCCGTGGCGGTGGGGACAGCGCGGTTGAGGAGGATGGTGCCGCCGTCAACGGGGATGTCGACGCCGGTAATGTAGGAGGCCTCATCGGAGAGGAGGAAGGCGATGACCGTGGCTTGTTCGCGCGGGTCGCTGAGGCGGCGCAGGACGGTGGCGCCTTCGAAGGCGGGCATGGTGATGCCTGAGGTGGCGGCCATATCGATCCAGCTCTGAAGCATCTCGGTGCGGGTGGCGCCGGGGGAGGTCTGATTCACCCGAATGCCGGCGGCGCCGTACTCGAAGGCGGCGTATTCGGTGAGGGCGCTGATGGCGCGCTTGCTGGCGCCGTAGAGGGCGTTGCCGCCGACGGAGATGTGGCTGCCGATGGAGTTCACGTTGACGATGCTGCCGCCGCCCGTTTCGAGCATGGCTTTGATTTCATGCTTCAGGCAATGCCAGGTGCCGCGGGTGTTGGTATCGAACAGGGCGTCGAAGTCGGCATCGGTGAGCTCGACGAGCGGCTTGGCGATGTCGGTCCCGGCGACATTGGCGGCCATGGTGATGCGGCCATAGGCCGTGACGGCGGACTTCACGGCGGCGTCGACCTGGTCGTCGCTCGCGATATCGGCCTGGATGAAATGACAGGCCCGGCCTGTCGCCGCACACTTCCGGGCGATTTCCTCGCCGAGATCGGCGCGGCGGCCGACGAGCGTGACGTTGGCGCCACGCTCGGCCAGGAGGAGCGCCGTCGCCGCCCCCATGCCGCTGGTCGCTCCGAAGACGATGGCCGAGTGTCCGAGGTAGGGGGTCATCCCGGCAGTGAAGCACGGCGGCGTCGAATTGCGGAGCGGATTAAAGTCTTTCCGGCTGACTCAGAATAGATTTCCTCCACCGAGACGGTCCCGTCGTCCTGAGCGGAGCCGCCCGAAGGGCGGCGCAGTCGAAGGACCTTTTTTGGCGGTCAATCGACTGGAAAAGAGGTCCTTCGACTACGCTTCGCTCCGCTCAGGACGACGGAAGGGTTCATAGGCGAGGGCACTTCAGGTGCTAGGTCGCCTCGCGCCCTAGCACCGACTTTGCGGACTCCGCAAAGGGGAAGAAGATGATCCCGACTCTGATGGTTCAATCCACGTCGAAAGGAGGCTGCGCTGTCGCCCGAAGCTACGTATCGTGACTGTGCGCTTTGGCATGCAATGAAAGAGGACAAACATGGGTAGGCTCGACAACAAGATCGCGGCGGTGACGGGCGGGGCATCGGGGATCGGTGAGGCGACGGTCAGGCGTTTCGCGGCCGAAGGCGCAAGCGTGGCCTTCTGCGATCGGGACGGCGAGCGCGGCCAGCGCGTGGCGGCCGAGCTCGAGGCCGCCGGCGGCAAGGTCGTCTTCACGCAGGCCGACGTCGGTACCGAGGCTGCGTGCCTTGGCTTCGTCAACGGTGCCGCGGACAAGTTCGGGCGGCTCGACATCCTCGTCAACAACGCCGGTATCCGCAAATACGAGAAGATCGACGAGGCGAGTGCCGCGAGCTGGAACGAGATCCTCAACGTCAACCTGATGAGCTACGCCTTCTGTGCCAAGGCGGCGATTCCGCTGATGCGCCGCGAGAAAGGTGGGGCGATCGTCAACGTCGCCTCCGTCCGTTCCGTCGTCGCCGGCGGCGGCAACCTGCAGTACGACACCACCAAGGCCGCGATCGCGGGCCTGACGCGGGCGCTCGCCGCCGACCATTCGCCGGAGGGCATTCGCGTGAACGCCGTGGGCCCAGGCCCGATCTTCACGCCGTTCCATGCACGGCGCATTGCGGCGGCGGGCGAAACCATCGAGCAGTACAACGCCAGCGCCGCGAAAGGGACCATGATGAAGCGCCCGGGCAGGGCCGAGGAGGTCGCCGCCGCGATCCTGTTCCTGGCCTCCGACGATGCCTCCTACGTCACCGGCGCGCTGCTGTTCGTGGACGGCGGCATGACGGCGATGTAACGCTTGATGCGCACGCGACCTCTCCAAGGAAAAGCCCCAGGGAAAAACCACATGCCAGTGACCCGCCGCGTCCTGATCGCGACCGCAACAATTGCCACTTCAACTTTGGCCGCCGCCCATCCGGCTGCCGCGCAAACACAGGGAAAAGCCATGACGACCCCCTCCGGCCTGCAACTCATCGATACGACCGTCGGCACGGGCGCCAGCCCGAAGACCGGCCAGACCTGTGTCATGCACTACACCGGCTGGCTCTCCGAAGGCGGGGCGAAAGGCAAGAAATTCGATTCGTCGGTGGACCGCGGCCAGCCCTTCGAGTTTCCCATCGGCCAGAAGCGCGTCATCGGCGGCTGGGACGAGGGCGTCGCCAGCATGAAGGTCGGCGGCAAGCGCACCCTGATCATTCCGCCGGATCTGGGCTATGGCGCGCGCGGCGCCGGCGGAGTCATTCCGCCCAATGCGACGCTGATTTTCGACGTCGAGCTGCTGGCGATCAAATAAGCGATTACGCAGGCAAAAGAGGTCGGCCTGTGGCGTGGAGGGAAGGCGCATGAAGGAACTCGCTGGAAAGACCGCGTTCGTGACCGGTGCAGCGTCGGGCATCGGCCTCGGGATCGCGACCGCGTTGGCCCAGGCGGGGGCCAAGGTCATGCTGTGCGACATCGAGGAAGACGCGCTGGCCAAGGCGCTCGCGCAGCTGAGGCTCACCAACGTCGATGTCGATGCCGTGAAAGCCGACGTTTCGCTGAAAGCCGAACTCGCGGCGGCCGCGGAGGCCACCACTGCCCGCTATGGCAAGGTGCATATCCTCGTGAACAACGCCGGCGTCGGCGGCGGTGGCTGGAACGACGCGTCGTGGAACTGGACCCTGGGCGTCAACCTGATGGCGACCGTGTGGGGGATCGAGATTTTCGGGCCGTTGATCGGGCAGCATGGCGAGGGCGGACACATCGTCTCCACGGCCTCGATCGCCGGCCTCATTGCCGGAAGCAACCTCCCCTACGACGTCTCCAAGTATGGCGTCGTGGCACTTTCCGAGGGCCTGCGGCCTGAACTGGCGCCGCGCGGGATCGGCGTCTCGGTGCTGTGTCCGGGATTCATCCGCACCGAAATCATGAAGTCAGGACGCAATCTTCCCAAGCGCTTCGACGGGGAAGGGACGTTCCGTGACGTGCCGACGTCGGGCCCGGTCGCCGAGCGGATCAAGATGGTCCGGGAACGCGTCGCCGGGGGCATCGATCCGCTCTATGTCGGCGAACTCGTCCGCGAAGGCATCGAAAACGACTGGCCGTATATTTTTACCGACCTCGAATTCGAGCCGCTGGTCGAAAAGCGCTTCGCCGCCATCAAGCAAGGCTTCGACCAGATCCGCGGGCGCACCCCGAAACGCTGAGCGCGCGTCAGTTCGACCTTTCTTCTGCTCTCTTCCGGTCGGCCGCCTCGAAATGACCGATCTGGTCGGCGCGAGCCTTCCTGAAGGAGGGGCGATCGGTTACGCGTGTGACATAGGCCTCGGTCGCCGGACGGGCGCCGAAAGCGCGGACCTTCGAGACGCGCAGCACATCTGCCATCAACAGGTCGGCGACGGTGAAGCGCCCGGCGGCGAGCCATTCCTGCTCGCTCAGTACTCTTTCAAGCTGAGCGAGGCGCTGGCCCATCCATCCGGTGAGGCCCTCGTTCTCGGCGCCGGTTATCTTCAGAAACCACCACGGCACGGTGACCATCTCGATCGAGTTGAGCGCGGCGATCGTCCATTGCACTGTTTCCGCTGCGCCAACCGGATCGCGCGGCATCAGCCTGTCGCTTTTCCGCGCCAGATGCAGCAGCCCCGCGCCGCTTTCGAAGATCTCCAGGTCGCCGTCCTTCAGGAACGGGACCTGGCCGAATGGCTGATGCGCCAGATGATTGGTCTCGCGATCCTCGAAGGGGATCGTCCGGACGGCGTAGGGGAGACCAGCTTCCTCACACGCCCATCGCAGCCTCAGGTCACGCACGAAACCACGAGGGCCTTCAGGAACCCAGTCCAAGGTCCAGATCGTCAGTTCGCTCATGGATTCGCTCACGGCCGCGCGCCTTCAAGTCCCGCGACCGGAAGGATCGCCGGGCCCGGGCGCCGCTCGCCGAGCAGATGCCGGGCCTCCGCCACACGTCCCGAGTTCAGGTACGCCCGCAACAACGTCGCTTCCACCAGATCGACCTGCGCGCGGCTGCCGCCCATACGTTCCCGATCGGGCAGCATGGGCACGATCAGGTCGATGGCGGCGGCATAGTCGCCGCGCTGGAAGGCCGCGAAGGCGCGCGCCGCTGCGGGAATGGTGGCACCGGAGGGATAGCGGCCGGCTTCCACCAGCTCCTCGATGGCTTTTACCCAGCCCTCCAACGCGGCCTCATCGCCTGATGCGGCAAAGGCGAGGGCGACATGCCAATCGGCGAGGGAAAAGCCCGGGCGTGGAAATTTCTCGCGCGCGTAATCAATCAGCTTCGCCCAGCGCGCGGGGTCGCGGGGATGGCCCGCCAATTCCGAGCGCCACAGGAAAGAGGAGGAATCCGAGAGCTTCTGATGCACGGCGCCGCGATGGTCGTCGGCCGAGAAGGCATCGTTGTAGAGGCGAAGCCCGCCTTCCAGATTGCCGGCGTGCAGCTCGAACAGGCCGAGGTGCCAGTTCAGGTGGCCGAACAAGCCGCCATTGCGATCGTAAAGCGGCAGCCAGTCGCGCAGGAAGGCGATGCCGCTGTCGCGCTCGCCGGTTTCATAGCAAAGATGAGTGAAGGCGTGGGCGGCGTAGGCGTTGCGCCTGAACTGGGCCAGGGAACGTTCAATCCTGGGGCGCGCCGCGTCGTGCCGGCCGATCTCCGACAGCGCCATGCCGTAATGGGCCTCGAACCACCAATCCTCGCCGTAGTGCGGGGCGAGCGGTTTTAGAAAATCGACGAGGCCCTGTTCCCGGCCGGGCAGGCCGGACATCCCGATCAACCCACCCTGATTGGCGGCGAGGCTCAGCACCAGCGCGTCGCGCGGCCAGGTCTCGACATGGGCGCGGAGTGCTGCCAGCGCAGCCACGGCCTGGCCGGCAAACAGGTGACGAAAGACTTCCATGTGGCTGAGCTCGCGCGCCGAAGCTCCCTCGGTGAGACTGAGTGCCGTGGCGAGAGACTCGCGCATGGCCAAAAGGTTGCCCGCGAGCTGAGAGCTGCGGGCCTTGCCGACATGGGCCAGGGCGAACCCCGGATCGGCGGCGATGGCGCGGTCGAAAGAAGCGGCGGCGCCGGGGTAGACGGTCAGGAGAAGATTTACGCCCTCGACGTAGGCATCGCGCGCGGCGGCGACAGCGGTGGATACGGGGAGGCCGTACTGGTCGGTCAGCATCAGAGCTTTTCAACGCCGGCGCGGGCGCAGTCCTCGTCTTCCTGCGCGCTCCCGCCGCCGACGCCGCAGGCCCCGACCAGGACGCCCTTGCTGAAGATCGGCACGGCGCCCTGGCCATAGAACATGTGGTTGCCTTCGGCCGCGGCGATGCCGCGCAAGGTCGGATGGTCGGCACGCGGCGTCAGGTCGCCACTGGGGCGTCCGAAAGCGGCAGAGGCCATGGCCTTGCCCTGGCTGCCGAAGGAGCCGGCCCACATGGCGCCGTCCATGCGCTGGAAGGCAAGGAGCCGTCCGCCGGCGTCGCACACGGCGATATTCATCTTCGCGCCGATCTGGTTTGCCTTCTCGATGGCGCCGGCGATCACGCGATTGGCATCCGCGAGGGTGAGGGTCATGAGGTCACTCCTTGTCTTCTGGCCTTTCTTCCGGCCTTTCCGGTCTGCACGCAAATATGCTCCGTCAGCCTCCGTCCCGCCAACCGCGTCGCGGCATCGTGAGCGCCATCGCCATGCCGGTGATGTTGGCGCCGGCGGCGATCAGCACCGCCGTGCTGTACTCGCGGGTAATGTCGAACAGGTAGCCGGCCAGGACCGGCAGGCTGACGGCGGCCAGGCACCAGGCGACATAGGTGCGCCCGGCGACGCGGCCGTAGTCGGCGGGCCGCCAGTAGAGGCCGATGCCGCCGGCGGTGGCGCCGGAGACGAAGCCGTAGCCGAGTCCGACCATGCCCAGTCCCGCAACCGCGGTGACGGGCGAGGGCAGCAGCGTCACCAGCAGTCCGCCGCCTAGCGCCAGACCGTGCGCCGCGCACATCACGTGCGGCACCGCGAAGCGATCGACCAGCCAGCCGCCGCCGATGCGCGCGGCCGCGATCGCGCCGGTGAGGCCGGTCGTGGCGCCCACCGCAAGGGCTGCCGCGCCGCCATAGGCGGCCACGATCTCCCGCGCCTGGCTCAGCACCATCAGCCCGGCCGAGGCGGCCAGGAAGAACGTCGCCGAGAGCTTGTAGAAGGTCGGGCCCAAAATCGCCGGGCCCGTCGCGGCGCTGCTGGCGGGCGGGATCAGGCG
>Ga0207952_1000407_pt1 | contig 36375 bp, 32 predicted proteins | sample SubbioR12Aug_8Ca_FD_184831 | JGI IMG/M metagenome (GOLD analysis project Ga0207952, IMG submission 184831) | Serpentinite rock and fluid subsurface biosphere microbial communities from McLaughlin Reserve, California, USA - CR12Aug_8Ca (SPAdes) | ecosystem: Environmental > Terrestrial > Deep... | reverse complement strand
TCAAAGCGCCGAAAATCGGCGATCGTAAACGGCATTGTATTGCATTAATACTATGCTGTTTATGATCGTCAATTTGTCGACAGCTTTCACGCAGCTCAAATATGAAATTATTTATTGCGTTTGGTATGAGTTGTGCAACGACCTTCACTGAGCGCAAGGTCAGACAAGTCTCCAATCTTGCTCTTCTTGTTCAAAAAAATCGTGTAGTAATTCTAGCTCAGATGCACAGTCCTGGACTTGTTTTTCTAGTGCAGTGATTGATGTTGCTAGACCACGGAGTTCGGTATTTAGGCCATCCAACCTATTCTGTATACCCTGAGAATGGGATATAGATGTTTCAGAATGAGTGAATGTAGCCAGGTCGATATAGTTACGAATTAGGTCGATATATTCACAACGGATAGCTGCTTTTGATACCAATAGTTCCTTGTTTTTTTTGAGTTCTTCTTCTAAATAGCGCAATTTTACATGCCAAGATTTTAAAAAATTTTTCACCCCAAGATGTAATTCTCCTGGTGTTTTTTTTGGTGGGGGGAGTTGTTGTAAAATAGTACGGCAGATTGCCCTGGAAGATTGATTGATAGTATCTGGTTTTCCATGGTTATTCATAGGCATTGCAGATGTTGAACTTTTGTGAATCTCATCCAAAGTCCTCTTAGTTGTGATTATGCAATCAGACCATCTTTGTTCTGCTTGTTGTTGCAAGGGACTTTTCTCTGTATTGACAATAGGCTGATTCGAGAATAACAGCGCTTCAATCCGTCGATATCGACCAACCTGCGCTATAAGAGAATCTTCTTCCTTTTGGGTTAGAGGAGAGGTTTGTATTTTTTTTAGCAAAGCTTTAATTTTAACTTCTAAGGACGCGAGGCTTTTTTGATAGATGATTTGTACATTACTAGCTTTTCTCATGGACAAAACTTTTGATATAGCATCTATGATTCTCATCTCGGTTTCTGCGTAATCGAGGATGGACTGCCAGAATCTTTCTTTGGAATAAAGAGAAACCTCTGCTTTTTTGGACTCTAAGCTCTCCATGGAGGCTTGTGCTAAACGAAGAGGTATACATTCAGACTGTTTTGTGTCTGTAGTTCCCTTAGGAGCTCTGGGGAGCTCTTCTGGACGAAATGCACGACGAATGGTATTGATTTCTTCTAGAGTGATCGACATATTCGATTAACGGCACGGGCACCCTAAAAGAGTTGGGCAGAGTGCCGTTCTCCTTAAGTGTTCAAAAGCAAAGAGCTTTGCTACTCCTATTGTACCTGTTAGGGTCCAGTCATGGAGTTTTTTAGCTCGCTTTCCTAGGCCATGTTATACAAGGTGTGTTCCATCCGCTTTGCTAATGCTTGGAGCCGTAGTAGGATAGAACGGACGCTCTTGGTTCCCATTCCTAGCTTCTATATAGCCCAAGTTATTTTGTGAGGACTTGGGCTTTGCATCCCAAGGACTATGAATTGTTCTACAGACCGCATATGGGTATGTGAACTATCACACCCTTGATGAAAGATTTAATGAATCTTAATCAAAAATGCAATGAAAAAAAGTATTCTCCATTAGAACCTTTTCGAAATTAAGCTTCAGTCGATTTTAAACAGGCTCTTAGAAGCTGTACTAAAACCTGGGTTCGTCGCTTTTGTGGATTATTTTGGCCGCTTTTCGACTCCAAAATTGGGGGCTATATACCTTTGTCGATATTGCCCTCCAATCATTTGGGTCGAAAATCGACTGAACCAGGTTTTAGTACAGCTTCTTAGACAACCTTTAAATAAGACGCTGCATTTCGATGAGGACATGGGGCATAGAGCGATGTTCGGGAGTTAGCAAGGGAAGGGTTTTTTTCAAAATAGCTTCTGCTTGCACGCTCATAGCAAGATTTAAATGGGCTTTTACTAGATTGCCAAAGAGCATTTTTTCTTCTTCACCACCACGTTGTGACGCAAAAGGAGAAAAAGTATGCAATAGCAGAAGGTCCCCTATTTCCCAATTATCTACAGTTTCAAGAAACTGAGTGCGTTCTTCTTTTCCTAGTGGAGGATTATCAGCTACAAGAAAACGAGGTTCACGGTCCATCGAGGAGGAATGTAATAAAGTGCAAGCTCCACAAGGCACATAGATCAGTTCTTCGCGCAATGTATCCAAAAGAAGAGATTGGAAAAAAAACTGTTCTTCACTTTTTTCTTCTAGAATGAGGTGATTTAACTTGGAGACAAAATCTAAGGAGTCAAACGGTTTTCCTAGAGAAACAGATGAGCTGGAGATAAGAGCTCTACACATACCTCTTAATGCTCCGGTTTCAATCAACCCACCTAGACCATTCTGCGTTGTTTCAGCAAGAAGAATAAAAAAACTGTTGTTGGGGAATTTAAAGAAATCTAGGAACAATCCTCGAGGTATAACACTGGAGCGGCGGGCAAAACTTATATCGATTTGTGGCCAGTCAGGCGGTGTAGTTGGAATTAATATTTGACTAGCGTCTCTGATTGCTTCGAGATTTTCTTTGAGTTGGTCTCGACTTGAACGATCTTTTTCCCATTCACCAGACTTCAAGTAGCCTGTGATATCATGAATCAAGTCCACAACGTCTTGGTAACGTTCTGCAGTGCTAGGGGCGAGGGTTTTTTCTAAAATAGGTCGGAATCCTTTGGGAATAGCAGAGAGTTCTATCATGCCGTAGCTAAGCTTTCCTACGAGAAGTTCATAGGTAATGATGCCTAGTGAATAAATGTCGGAGGAGTGGGAAACTTTGAGGGGATTTTCTTTTTGTTCAGGACTCATGTAGCTAGGCGTACCGATGATTCTTCCGGCGCCTTCTTGACTGGTACTCTGTTCATCAAAAAGCTGAGCGATACCAAAATCAATCACTTTGACTTCGCCATCTTCTTTGATCAAGATGTTTTCTGGTTTGAGATCTCGATGGATGATGCCGTGTGTATGTAGGTGGAGCAAAGCATAGGCAGCTTGCAGGATAATCTCCAGACTGCGCCGTAAAGTGAGTGAACGTTGAATAATGAATTGTCTTAATGAGACCCCTTGGATAAACTCCATTGCGATGTAGAGCCCATTTTTCCATTCTCCCTCGCCGTATAATTTGACGATATTTGGATGATCAGCCAAAGAAATAATGCTAGCTTCCTTGAGAAAATGAGCAATCAACTCTGGGTGGGTCATAGAACGGGGGGTGAGCACTTTAATCGCTATAGGGTCTCTTTTCTCAGGATGAAGTCCTAAATAGAGGAGACTAGTTCTACTTTGGTGAAGAAGACTTTCAATAGGGTAAGGCCCGATATGTTTCGGAATAGAAGTATTAGAATCTGGCTGAGGGGATATCTCATGCATAGTATCTTGTTTGTAAAAAGAGGGATCTTGCATTGTGCTACCCCAATTCTAAGATCTTTACACCAAGCGCATCGCCAATTTGGATGAGTTCGCCTCGTGCAATTGCTTTACCTCCGGTCATGAGTGTCACTCCTTGTTCAGCGGAAACGGATAGATCGATGATATTACCGGGTTGTAAGGCTAGTACTTTGTCAAGACCCATGCGTAGTCTAGTCACTTCAACGGAAAGAGTAATGGGAATTTCTTGAGTTAAAGAAGGAGTTTCTACGGGAGCTTGGAGAGGCTCTTTTTCAATAGGAGGAGATTCCAAATTGGTCTCTGTAGCCTCTGCAGAGGAGTCATCTTCGATGAAGTCCTCCTCGTAGTTCTCTTCGCTGAAGGACTCATCGTCTTCCGGGGGGAGCTCATATGAGGAAAAATCCTCTTCGGGGTAATCGTCCTCTATTGTCATTAGTTTCTCCTCATGAAAATGCTCATTGAATACTTGCAAGGTGGTTTTATCAATAGTACAAGTGGCTATAGATTTACCTTCTAACAAGAGATGTGCTTGACCCTGTCGAGTTTTAGGATCATAACTGCAGCGGTCAAGGATAAGAAAATCACCGACATGTAACCCTTTCCAAGTGCCCCTATTCAGGCGAGATTTGCCGATCACAACAGAGAGGGATACATCAATGCTCGAAGCTAATGCTTTATCTAGAGAGGGGCGTCCTTCTATGCGAAAGAACTGGCGAAAAGAGGAGAGCATTTCACTAGATACAAGAAGTTTGGCGGAACTTTTCAGGCTATTGCAGAATAACGAGACATCGATACCCAACATGAGAGTGAGAGGGACCTCTTGCGCACTAGAAAGGGTGAAGCGGATTCCTGGAAAACTATGAATTTGAGAGAGCGCGTCAAGCGCCTGCAATGCCAGAAAGCGGTAAAAACCTTTAAGAAAATCAAGGGGAATATTTTTAACAGGTGCAGGAAGATGTCCTTTTGAGATCAATAATGTTGTGCTAGTCTCGCAGAGTTCTTCCGCAGAGGTTACCCAAAAACAGTGACCTTTAAGAGGAGTGGCTTCTAGCGCTAAGACTACAGGTTGACTTCCTAGTCCTGTTGCCCAGGCCCCTGGAGTTACCCAATCTATTTGTCCTGTTTTTACCTCAAAATCTGGAGCATTCAATGTTCTCTTTAGGAGTTCATTAAGAGAATGCCAATCTAGAGAAGGCGGTTCACCCCACAAGGGAATGAGTTTTGCTTCTCGGACGATGTCTTCTACTATAGTTTTCCATAGTTTTGGTGCAGTGGACATATGTGTTAACCTTGTTGATCCCTGTGATCGCCTGGATTTTGCTGATCATTATCGGGAGCAGATTTGCGATGGAATAAGAACTGGGAAGTATCGCCAAGCTCTACTTCAAGGTGATGAATTGCATAAGGTCTTTTCTCTTGATGCAAGGCAGCACTTAAAGCGGATAAGTGGGGTTGAAGAAAGAGTAGAGTTGTTGGAGAGCAACGAAGGGTGATGTTATAGGCTAAAGGGGCAGTGCTGAACTCTTTAATGACAATTTGAACTCCTTCGAGCACAGTTCCTCGGCACCAATTTCCTTCGAGGTACATGGAGGTTTCTTTGTCACCATTAGAGATGAGATGAGTGATAGAGGAGGAGATCATTTCAGCAAGCAATTCATAAGGAATGTGATTTATCGAACCGACTGTCAAAGACTCTTGTGCCGTGGCACAAGGAGTTAAAGAAAAAAGAGGCGGAGGAGCTGCAAGGGCATTTTGTTCGGAGGCGATCTCAAAAATAGAAGGGCGTTTTTGTTTCTGATCTTCTGTTTTTTCGACTGTAGTTTGAACGTAGTCTTGGAAACGCTCTGGACGAGGACGTGAAGAAGAGTCTCTAGTGGAAAATTCGGCACGTTCTCTCATTGTTGGGGCCGGTATAAAATTCATTAACTTCCTCGATTGTGTTGGTCGCGTTCTTGTTGTCCATCGCGTTCTTTAGGTGCCTCTTTGCGCTGAAAAATGAAATCGCATCGTTTTACGACAAAGTGGTAATTGCCTGTTTGAAAAGCGGACATAAGAGCGGGTAAATTTTGTTGCATCATGGCAAGAGCTTCAGTAGATCCTGAAAATTCAACGTTGAGTTGCCCGGGAGCCGTATCGAATGTCTTAATTGTGATAGTAGTGCCTGCAAGTTTGGATCCAGCAAAGGCGCGGTCGCTTAGAGTCATGGATGTTTCGGTAATTCCTGCGGTTTTCATCACAGATACAACCCCAACGGATTTGGCGATAAGAGCTAAGGTTTCCATGCTCAGCTCTGCATAAGGAGCAGTAGAGCCAACAGGAGTGGGAGTGCTTGGCTCAGAAACTCCTTGGCTGTGTTGCGTAAATGGTTCAGGGAGATCGCCTGGCCCTTCAATAGGAAGAGTTTTCGATGGAGGCTTACCCTGATCTCCTCCTGTTTGTCCTTCGCCAGAAGGTTGAGATTGTGAGACGGTGGGTAAAGCAATACCTGCCCCAGCTTCAATCTCCGTTCCCTCTGTTCTAATAGACTCTGCTTTACCGGGTAGTTTACTCGGAGTTTCTTTTTTAGTAGAGGATAATTCAGGAGAAAAAGCTGTTTGACCCATGGGGGTAGGTGTCTGCCCTTGCACTAAAGGCTGTTCTTTAGCAAGGGAGGTTTTTTCCACGGGGGACAGAGTCTGAGAAGGTTCAGAGGGGGTTTGTTGCTGAGCAGTTGCCAGTGGAGGAACTTTTGCTGTCTGGTCGGGAGTTGTCGGTGGTTGTGTTGGTTCTTGTCCTTGGGGTGTTGTGGTAGTAGTCGATTCTCCCATCAGTTTTTTGAAATCTGCAGGCTGAGTTTGTTCCGGTTTGCCTTCCTTAGCAAGCATGGTAGGCTTGCTTTTTTGTGGAGTTCTAACAGCGGGTGGTTTTGGCGTTTTAGTTGTGGGAGCAGGCATACTTTCAGCAGTTTCTTTTTTAGAGGAGGGCTTAGATGAAGTAGAAGTTCCCTCAGTGGTAGATGGTTTTTTGCTTGTGGAGAGTGCTTTTTTTTGTTTACCACCAGGTTTTTGAGGTTGAGGAGTAGAGGATTGTGGTTGATCTTCTGTTGAATCATCAGACTTAGAAGGGGGAGCTACGGATTGTGGAGTAGGAGCGGGGGGCTCTTGCCATGTAGAGGATTGAGCATAATTAGTGGTATTGTCAGTGGAATATGAGGGAGGTGGAGTGTTTTCAGCTTCGGAGTCCCACTGCTCTGTATCCATGAAAGCATAGGTGCTTTGAGCAGCTGACTGAACATAGGGATTTTCAGAAGAGGAACTAGGGTAAGAGGGGGAAGGTTGTGCCTCTAGCGGCGGTTGTCCTTCTGATGAAGGTTGTGCAGACGGTAACTGAGATTGGGGAGCTAGTGGTGGTAGAGATAATGGAGGTTGAGCACTTGATGGAGGTTGAGCACTTGATGGAGGTTGAGCACTCGATGGAGGTTGAGCACTCGATGGAGGTTGAGCCGAAGAAGATTTAGAGACTTGAGTGGAACTTTGGTCTTCTTCCCAAGCATAATTTTCAATGTCTGCGGGATTAAAGGCTGTTACAGGGGTATAAGAGCCCGATGCAGGAACCGCAGTTTGTGGTATTGAGGGCTGTGAGGATGTTGTGGCTTGCTTTTCAGCAGGGGAAGAGACATCGCTGATGGGAGTTGCTTGGGGTGTTTGTGCTGCGTTAATGGCTTGTTTTGCATCTTCGATATCTTCTTCTTGCCTAAAGCGTTTTTGTTTTTTTGTCTGTTCTTCATCGGTCTTGCCGACTTCTTCGACCATGAATTGTCTAAAACTATTGGGGTTAACGGCAGATCGTTCACCCTTACCTTTCATAGGATCTGTAGGATTCGGACCCTGAGGACGTTCGATTTGTGACATAGATAAGGGCTAAGGGTTATTTTTTTTTTTGCGTTTAAGGCGTTCATGCAAAACGCCGCCCATTTCATCCGCTTCAGTGGTTTCTTTGTGTTCTAAGGCGGCTTTGACCTCCTTATCCCACTCTTTTTGATGAATGTCTAGCTTTTCTACATCACGCTGTTTCTTAAGCAATTCCAGCCTAGCAGCTTCAACGGCAGCTATTGCTAGGTCTACTTGTTTCTTTTGTTCTTGGACTTTAACTTCTTTAACTTTAAGTTTTTCTTCAACTACTTTTAGATATTGCTTCATTTGTTGGATCTTATCTGTAGTTGTCCCTTCATCAAGGGTTTCTCTAAATTGTGTGAGTTTGGCTTCTCGGTGTTGTAGTATTTCATTACGTTCTTCTTCTACAACACGCAATTTTTCTTCTTCTTTACGTTGTGCCTCTTTTTTTTCTCTAAGAAATTTTTCAGCTTCTTGAAGCCGTTTGTCTTTGATTTGCTTAATTTGCTCAAGAGGGTAGCGCGAAGCCATAGGAATTATCTAAAGAGGGCGTTCAATTGCTGAAGAGTTTCTTCGAAGCTGCATCGCTCATCGACTTGCTGCTTTAAGAAACGATTTACCTTATCAATATACTTGATGGCAAAATCCGCGTTTTTATCAGAACCTGGCTTATATTCGCCTATGCGGATAAGAAGTTCGTTTTTTTTGTAATTGGCCAGAACTTCACGTACTTTACCGACTAGTTGCAGGTGATTCTTGTCGATAATATGACTAATAATACGGCTGGCAGAGCCAAGAACATCGATAGCAGGGTAATGGTATTGTCTTGCTAACTCGCTTGAAAGAATGATGTGACCATCCAAGATAGAACGAACCTCATCGGAAACCGGTTCGTTCATGTCATCGCCGGCGACAAGAATGGTATAGAAAGCTGTGATGGATCCCTTATCTGAGTTACCAGAGCGTTCGAGAAGGCGAGGAAGAGTGGCAAAAACTGAGGGAGTAAAACCTGCTCGTGCAGGAGGCTCCCCAGCCGCAAGGCCAATTTCTCGCAGAGCTCTTGCAAAGCGTGTAACTGAATCCATCATCAGGATGACTTTTTTTCCCTGATCGCGGAAGTACTCGGCAATGGCTGTTCCTACATAAGCTGCGTTTAAACGTAGTTGAGCTGCCTGATCGGAAGTAGAAACAATCACAACAGAGCGTGCTAATCCCTCCGGTCCCAAGTCATTTTCTAGGAATTCCCGAAGTTCTCTACCGCGTTCTCCAATGAGGGAAATCACGTTGACGTCTGCTTTGGCGTTACGAGCCAACATGCCAAGCAAGGTGGATTTACCTCCGCCAGCGGCTGCGAAAATCCCAACGCGTTGCCCTTCACCACAGGTAAGAACGCCATCGAGGCAACGAACCCCTGTTGAAATAGGAGTTTTGATCAAGGATCGTTTTAATGGATCCGGGGGTGTGTTATATATGGAATAGCTTTGGTCGAGTTCAAGGGGGCCTTTTTCCGCGATGTCAAGGGGTTGACCTAACCCATTGAGTACTCTCCCGAGTAGCTGGGGGCCTACTTTAATGTGCATAGGCATGCGGAGCGGGATCACTTCAGAGGAGGGACCGATACCAGCAAGGGTATCTAGGGGAGAAAGAAAGACTTCTTCTTTGGTAAAACCGACCACTTCAGCCATTAAAGGCTCGTTATTTTCTCGTTTGATCAAACATACTTCACCCATTTTTACCTGGGGAATGACGGCTTTGATCAGCATCCCTAAGATTTCTGTAATCCGACCGTGAACGGTAGTGAGTTCTAGATTTTCAAGATGGTTGAGTAGTTTATCAAAATTAGGTTCCATCCATCATCTCGTGGTTAGGCGTAAATGTACATTGACAATCACAGCAGATAAAGCAAGCGGGGTAGTTACCTTGGTCTCTTCAAGCTTTACCTAACGTTAACTCATGTCTATTTTTACCAAATGGGTAAAGGAAAAAAGAAAGACTAAAGCTGCACATTGAATAGCGTCTTCATATCATCCACAGCTTTACTGAGTAAGACAGAGGAATAATCAAGAAGTTGTTGAGCTTTATTGAGTTTAACTTGCACAAGTAAAAACTCAGCGGGGTTCATATGATCTCCTTGCTGAGAAAGTTCCCCTACTTTCTTTTGAGCAGCAGCAAGATTTGCTTGTCCTGCTGATATATAACCCAGAAATTTCTGAACAGGACCGACGCTGTCGGAAGGCTCTGGTGTAGTAACGGGTTCTCCACCGACTTTAGCATTCACAGTACGTAATTGTTGCGTAGCATCACCCAGCTTACTGCCCAACAAATACTTTGTTGAGGGTTTTACTTTAAGCCCTTGCGTTGACAACATATTATTGAGGTCTCCCAAGGTCGTTTGGGCGTGAACCATCTGTGTCTGGATGGTAGCTAGGCTGGGAACAGCGCTTAAAGATTGTGTCCCTGTGCGAGCTAAATCAAAAGGTGAGTTGACAGCAGGGCCTTTCACCGCCGATTGGTCACCCTTCATTAAAGATTGGAAAGATGTACTGGGTTGGTCGCTGCCCCCAACGGGTTGCAGAGACTCAACTTTTTCCGGTCTGGCGATATCTTTAGGAAGAGGGTTATTGCCGCCTGTAGTCATGTGGTCTCGTTATTTCTTTTTAGGTTCTTTGGAACTACCAGCAGAGATGGGAGCAGGTTTCTTTTTCACGAATTTTTCAATGAAATCTATAGCTGTTTTGGTCATGCTTTTTACAGCAGGATCATTAGTTTTACTGGAGGCGTCTTCTAGGATTTTTTCACCTTTTACTGCATCATTAGGTGAGAGCGCCGTACTTAAACCTAAAAGAGCTTTGGCCATGTCATTGTTAGGCTCTTTTTGGAGAACTTCTTCAAAGATTTTGCGCGCTTGATTTAATTCGAGCTTAAGAAAATGCAAGTAACCAAGGCCTATTTTTGGTAAGCTGTTGGCAGGATTAATTAATTGCGCAGCGCGAAAAAGCTTAAGGGCGGCATCTTCGTCGCCTTGATTGATTGCAATGAACCCTGCTTCTGCCATAACGATGAAGTCTTCTTTAGACTTTTCCAAGTGACCCATATTCTAATCTCCTCGATGTTGTGCGTGCTTAAGGCTTAGCCGCCTTTCTGGTTACGTACTGTTAAGTTAATCAAAGATTGTACTTGTGAAATCAAGTTCGAGATCGACTCACCGATCTGCGCAACTTGGCTCATAGCGAATTGCAAAAGCAGAAAACGGCCAGGTGTTGCTTGAGAAAGAGAACTCGATAAGTACCTCACCATCGAAACCACTTTACTCTGCAACTTAATGTACTGACCAATTAGGGTATTAAACGAAAGTGTAGCCCCAATATTCGACATAACTGAACTCCTGTATCAAAATTATTTCTTGCGACTAATTCTGTTTAATACTCTTTGCAGAGCAGCATACCCATGTAGCAATATTCCGCTATCGTCAAATTCTTTTGAATTCGCACCTTGACGTAAGACGTTTTTTAGTTCCTGAATTTTACTTTCAATACGCTGGAGCAATTTCTGTGTTTTGCCAGCATCTTGCTTGAGCTCTTTTTCTAGATCGAACTCAAATAGAGGACTTGTTTTGTTTTTTTCTAATCCAAACATCGTGCTTCTACTCCTAATCGACCTCTTTGGGTCGCAGTTTATTGCAGATTGTAGTTAATTTTAAATTTCAATCCATCTTTTTCTAGGAGAACCATATTTGGTTCAATCGAAGTGATCATCATGCCGTCGAGCAGATCCCCTCGAGTCAGGATCTTGCCATTGACAACTACGGAATAGCTCTGTCCATCTTTCATGGATGCACCTGTGATCTGGTACTTGGTGCTAATATCCGTACGGGTGGAATCCAATGACATCACGACGAAATTCTTCACCATACGAATTCCTTGGAGCGTTTTAAACGCCTCGGCGAGCTGCATGAAATTTTCTTCCTGGTCCTGATCGGCAGTGCCGGAAAGAACAAGTTCACCATTACTGAGTTGAAAGGTGACGTTGTTATATCCTTTAGCAGCGAGGATTCCTTGGATTTGGGCATTGAGATTACTTTCAATGACAACCTGGTTATCTAGACGATCGAGATAGGGAAATTGACGGTTCATGTAGTCCTGTAAAGCTTGCGCTTGATCTAGTGTCTGCAGATAACCTCGCATGACAAATTTTCCAGGAACTGGCGAGTGGATGGTGACGGCTTTCCATTCGGGGTTAGTAGCAAGCAAAGCATTCATGTTTTGCCATACATACTCATCAATAACAACATTGTCCTCAACCGAGTGAACAAAAGGCATCTCATTGAGGATATAGGTGAGTTTTTGATGGTCAACATCAGTGAGAACGTGACCTACAAGAAAGAGTTTTCCGCTATCACCGCTCCAAGAAAATTGCACTTCCGGAAATGGAGAGAGGGCTTCTTGAATCAGGACTGTTGGATGTTTTTCTGGCACTTGAATAGGCTTACTAGAAAACAGCGCGAACATGGAAAGAAACACAACAAGGACAAGGACTCCAAAAACCGTAGCAATGGCTACGTGTTTCTTTGGGATGACTAGATCTTTCCAATCGTGCGCACGAGCAGGAGATTCCTGAGCAAGTGGTGCTTCTGACTCTTCTGTTTCTAGACTTGATGGGGGTAAGGGAATGGCTGCAGGATAAGAGAGTGGAGAGAAAATAGTTTCTCTAGTTTCAAGGCGATCGATAATAAGGAATGAGGTGGTTCCGAGTGCTATCAGATCTTGCGATAACAGTACTTTACGATCGTTAATGAGTTCCCCATTAACAAGAACACCATTACGACTGCCAAGATCTTCGATAGAGATAATACCCTCAGCATCTGAAGTCAGACGGGCATGCTGACGAGATACGCTAAGATCTTGAAAAACTATATCGCAGACATTGGGATCTTTACCGACAATATAGACGTGATCGGTCTCGATGTTGAATTCAGCACCAGTGTTAGGGCCGGAGATGACTTTGAGCATCCAATGCCCTTGATCTGTATTTGGCAAATCAAAAGAAGAGGTGTTGGGTTCTTCAAAAAAGGGCTCATCAGTGAAATCTTGTGGAGAGGATTCATGGGAAGCTGGTTCTGTTTCCGTGAAATGAAAAAAGGTGCTGCCGACTTGAATAATATCTCCCTCGCGCAGCAAAACAGGCTCGGTAATTACTTTACCATTTTGGGTCGCAGGGTTGACTGCACTTAAATTCTCAAGGAGGTATCCCTCAGGAGTTAAACGACAAATCACGTGTTTACGTGACACCATCGGATCTTCGAGCACTTGCCCTGATTCATCAGGGTCGCGGCCTAAAACCCATTCTTCGCCATCCTCAAAACGGATGACGAGTCCTGATAAAGGGCCTTCTTCAGCAATTAGATAGGCAGCCATGTTTTCTCATGTTCTCGTGCTTAATAGTCAACTATCAATCCTAACCAAAGGGTCCGCTAGCTTGCTCGGCATGGCGAGTTAACTCCCCTCTCCAGTAGTCGACGAAATTGACGAAATCCTCGATAATTTCCTTAAATCTCTTAATGTCCACGTCATACGGGATCATTGAAGAGAGTGTCAAGTATTTCTCCTCTTTATCCATGCCAATGACGGCATTACCCGTCCCTTGTCCTAGAAAATTTGCACGCATCAAAAGAAGGTAAAAGTCTTCCTTGTTGCGAGGAGGTGGAGTTCCGATCATGCAATGAAGGGCAAATCCGTAGTCGAGCACTCCAAAGCAAAGTTCATGAGATGGTGTAATCTTCCAACGGGTCAAAGGTTCCTTATCAGAAGGAGACGTTGGCTCAAGCTCTAAGGTCTTGGCTAGGTCATCCAGAAGATTCTGTAACTTACGAGTCTGAGATTCCATCTGTAATCATGAATAAGTTCTTACTCTCTTAAACCACAGATCTTGTTTTGCCTCCAGCACAATCATGATTGCACTTCGCTTGGTTATTTGTCGAGAATTGTCCAGTGGTCAAAAGCGTATATAAAGGGGGAGCGGTGTTCTAAGAGAAGTGGACGATATATACTACGATTGCCAATATGCAAAGAAAGAGGGTTGGTTTTAAAATCAGGTAGCAATACAAAGAAAAATCAGGATCAGTTTATCGAAGCAGTTTGTTCCTGATATTACGCGATTTTGCAATGCACTAGAAATGGGGACTCATGAATCAAGGAGTGATGATCAAGAAGCTAGAGGATGCTCTAGCCTCAGGGAAAACAAAAAAGATCGACCTCATGGAATTTATGCAAAATTGCCAAGGGATTTTCGAAGAATGTGAAAGATGTCTTGAGTTTGATAGTGCAAGGGGGAAGGAAGATCTGCTTAAGGATCTCATGGCTCTGCAGGAAACCTTAGAAAGTGATGTAGAATCCTTATCTAAGGAGACAGGTAAAACTGCGGAACAATTATTTGCTTACGTGGAAAATCCTGATAATTTTCCTCAAGACACGTGGCAGATCATGCAAAAAACATGGCGCTTTATTTTAACGATAAAAACGAAGAAAAAAAAGTCGTCTACGCATTCGAAAAAAGATAACAAAGACCCGAACTCAGGTTGGGTAAAGCCTTAGAAGCTGTACTAAAACCTGGTTCAGTCGATTTTGCAGTTCTTTTGGACTATGCTGGCTGCTTTTTAATCGGAGGCTACGCAATCACAAAACAAACAGAGGAGCTTTTAATGCTGCCAGCTTTTTGTTGGATGATTGCGGAGTTCCTAGGCCCCTTTCTCATGTCGGAGAGTGGGTGGCATGTGAGAAACAATGCACTCCTTGCCAACAACAATTTCTTTAATGGTTGGATCAGAAGGCACCTCAAACATGAGATTGAGTAACAGGGTTTCCACAATCATTCGGAGCGCACGCGCACCGGTCCCCGTTTGTTTGGCTTTTTCAGCCATAGCTCTGAAGGCGTCATCGGTGAAGCGCAATTGCACCCCTTCTTCAAGGAAGAGCTGTTGATATTGCTTAATGATGGCATTGCGTGGCTGTGTGAGAATGTCTACTAAATCTTCAGTTGTCAGCTCATTGCAGTTGGCAATACTATTGAATCTTCCAACAAACTCGGGGATGATTCCGAATTCTATCAGGTCTTCTGGCTCTACCTTAGAAAGGAGGTAATTCGTTTCTTGGCTGTCAAAGCTATTAGATTCGCCAGCATCAAAGCCGATAACACTTTTACCTAAACGTTTTGCTACAATTTTATCGAGATGAACAAACGCTCCACCAACGATGAAAAGAATGTTTTGAGTATTCACTCGAATGTATTCTTGGTTGGGATGTTTGCGGCCTCCTTTAGGAGGGACATTGGAGATTGTCCCTTCGACAATCTTAAGCAAAGCTTGCTGCACACCTTCGCCAGAGACATCACGGGTAATGGATACATTACCTGTAGTTTTTCGGATCTTATCGATTTCATCGATATAAATGATGCCAAGTTCTGCGCGTGACACATCATAGTCTGCATTTTGCAAGAGTCTTAGGATGATATTTTCGACATCTTCGCCAACATAACCAGCTTCAGTGAGAGTTGTGGCATCTGCTATAGCAAAGGGAACGTCGAGAATATTCGCAAGAGTGCGAGCCATAAGCGTTTTGCCAGAACCTGTAGGTCCTAATAAAAGGACGTTCGACTTGCTATATTCCACTTCATTATTGCGGCCTAGAGAACGAATACGCTTATAGTGATTATAGACAGCTACGGCAATCGTTTTCTTTGCCCTTTCTTGACCTATGACATATTCATCGAGTTTGTTCTTGATTTCTTGAGGCTTTAGAAGCTTAAGCTCGTGCTGCACAGGCTTTTTCTCGACAATCTCTGTGCAGAGACGTACGCACTTATCGCATATATAAGCATGTGGTCCAGAAATCAATTTTTCAACAGCATCTTCTGGTCTACCGCAAAATGAACAAATAGGGAGTTCTTTTTCTTTTTTTGGCATGGATTAAGTGTTCGGTTTAAGTTCAGACGGTAATTTTTGAGGCTGTAAGGCCACTTTATCGATGAGTCCATATGCCAAAGCTTCGGAGGGGTTCATAAAGAAATCACGTTCAGAGTCTTCTAAGATTTTGGCTACGCTTTGACCTGTTGTTTCAGCCATAATACTTGCACACATCTGTTTGAGTTCAAGAAGTTCGCGAGCTTGTAAGGCGATGTCTGCCGAAGTGCCAATGACTCCTCCGGAAGGTTGATGAATCATGATGCGGCTATTAGGCAAGGCAAACCGTTTGCCCTTAGTTCCTGCTGCTAGAAGGAGTGCTCCCATCGAGGCTGCTTGGCCTAAACAATAAGTATTAATGTCATAACCCATGAAACGCATTGTATCATAGATCGCAAGCCCAGCAGTGATATAACCCCCTGGGGAATGGATGTAGATACTAACGTCTTTCTTCGGATCTTCTGCACGGAGAAAGAGTAGTTGAGCGATCACTGTATTAGCTACGGCATCATTAATCTCGGTACCGACGAATACGATGCGATCCTTAAGAAGCCTTGAATAAATATCCATGGCGCGTTCGCCGCGACCAGTGTCTTCGATGACATATGGGATCTGATACATCCTAATATACCCTTCTATAAAACGTATGCTTTGATGGATTCCACAATAACGTTGATGCCACTACAAAGCAAGCAGTAGTAGTGGCATTGTCGTTTGAGTTTATTGGAACGAGGCGTTAGCGATCAGATAATCCTCTGTTTTTTCAAGGAGCAGGCGAGAAAATGCTTCCGCTTGTTGCGTTTCAGTCTCCCTACCTAAGAGTTGGTGGGGAGAGGAATTCAAAAGAGTTTCAAGCGTGGTGGTTGGTGGTAGGGGAAGATCTTGAGGATTGATAGCAATACCAACTTCATCAGAGATCTTGCGGCATAAATAGAACATCCGTACAGCTTTTTGCGATTGCTCGAAAATTGTCATCACTGTTTTTTGATGATCTTGTTCACTCATTTGTTGCCAGTGTTCCTGGAACTGTGGATCGGTAAGGAGGTGGCGCATACGAAATTGCGTCTCCCTTTCTACTAGGGTGTAAGGAAGATCAAAGGGGAATTTTATGAGAAGTTGTTCGCTAACTTGGTCGCGTAGTTTTTCTTGAACATGCGCATCAGCCTGTTTATTAAGGATACGACCCACTTGTTCGCGTAGATCTGATACAGAGTGTACTCCCAATTTTTTTGCTAAGTCATCATCAAGAGGTGGAAGGTCAGCTTGTTCGATCGTGTGAATAGTAAGTCGCACTTTTTTTGGTTGGAAAGAAGTTTTTTCTTCCTCAGTAGAAGTTTCATCAGCAACGCTTGTACCTTCAACGCTTGTGCCAGTCGTTTTACCAAGAACAAGGTCTAACATCCATTGAGCCATGCGTTCTTTAGAGACCTCAAATCTCGTTCCAGAAAACGCTTTTTGTGGGGAGGTCGTTTCTAAGTCTTCGATGTCGAGAATAACAAAATCTCCAACCTCTACGCCGCGATCTGTCACAGTGTGCCATTTAGCAAAAAAGAATTGCATTTGGCGAATTGTCTCATCGATTTTTTTGTCATCTACAAGAGGACGATCTACTTTTTTAAGTTCGAGATCTTTGGGGTTGATAGAGGGAACCGCGGGTTCTGTTTCAAAGGAAATAGAGAGTTCGGCACCTTCTTCTAAGGAGTGAGTTTTCATTGAAAAGGAAACGCGGGAATTTCTAGAAAGAGGAACGATCTTGGAAAGTTGCTCTCCTTTAACGATAGATAAGGAGGTAATTTCTTCTTGCCAGCGTTGGTCGATTTGTTTGGGGAAATGCTTGGAAACAAGATTTTCCGGTGCTCGTCCTTTTCTGAATCCAGGGAGTGATACCTCTTTAACAACTTCGCGAAGAGCTGTTTTATAGGCTGATTGCGTGATATTAGAAGATACACGCATCTCAAATTCGACGCGCGAAGCTGGTTTGCGGTGAACAATAACCGTAGCTTCGGTGTCTTCGAATTTCATTTCAGAGGCTTCCGCGGTCGTCATGATTATATCTCCATGGAAATAGTGATGCTGTGTACAAGGATAGCGGGCGATGAGGCTCGAACTCACGACCCTCACGTTGGCAACGTGATGCTCTACCACTGAGCTACGCCCGCAAAAAATGTCACAGCGAAAATTAGCGGGCGATGAGGCTCGAACTCACGACCCTCACGTTGGCAACGTGATGCTCTACCACTGAGCTACGCCCGCGCTACTATCATCTGTTGCTTTCTAAAAAGTTCGGGCCACCCATGTTGGCTAGAATGGTATAAGTTTTCCAGGACTTTTCTAGAAGTTACAACACTTTTAGCGGGCGATGAGGTTCGAACTCACGACATTTACCTTGGGAAGGTAATGCTCTGCCAGCTGAGCTACACCCGCAAAAATGCATGGAAGACTATAGCGAGTGCCTGAATTTTTTGTAAATCAAAGTAAAGCAGGTGTTTTTTTGAAAAGATCAATATTTTTCTTGCGGGTCTTGTTCAAAAGAGGTAAAAACCAATTTTCGTCCCGGCAATCCTTGAACTGGAAGGCGTGGTTGGCTCATGTTGAATTTTAGAAAACTTAAGCAAGATTTCTCTCAGACGATTGTTAAAGAAGGGAGAGATCTTTTCGATAAAGGTAAGGTTGTATCAGCTAAGATCGTGCATCTTGACGATAAGCTGGTTCGGATTACCGGTAGAGTTCTCGGTCAGTTTGAGAACCATTATGAAAGTAGTTTGGAAATCGATCGCCAGGAATGTGATGCTACGGACTCCGACTGCGATTGCCCGTATAATCATGATTGTCAGCATCTTGCCGCGCTGATTTTTTATCTCGAAGAACATATGGACAAGATCTTGGTCATGTACTCTAAGGGGGATAAATTTAAGGATCTTGCTGAAAAAGAGGATCTTGATGATGAGGTAAAAGCAGAGCTCATTGAGAAGGTAAAGCAGGCTCAGACCAAGGAAGTACAAAAACAAGAAGAGTTGTATCAAAAGCAAGTTTTACAGGAATATGTCGCAGCTTCTGAACTGTTGGCATTGTCTCCTTTTTTCAGAGCTCCTGAAAAACTTGAAATTGATCGTGCGGATGCGGCCATTATTTTTAATTTACCTCAAACGTCTGAAGGAGATCTAAAGCATCAAACTGAAATTCAGTTTGCTCTTAGATTGCCATTCCGTTCAAAAGCTCTTTACATCACAAATGTTAAAGAATTTCTTGAGAACTTGCGGAGTGAAGAGCCTATTTTTATTGGGGGCAGGAGATATTGTTTTGCTTTGAGTTCTTTTGAAATGGCTCAAAGCGAGATCATGAAAATGGTGTTGGACCATGCAAGGCCTGCGGAGACTGGTAGTGCAGAAAGAATGCAACGGGTTGCAATCATCGACACGGAATTTTTCGGGGTATTGTTAGCTAAAAGCTACGAAGTAGCTGCTGCAGCTCTTTCTAAACATGGATTTAATCCCCTGGAAGAAGAACTTCCTACCCTACCAGGGCTTTATGAAGGCAGTCTGGAATCGCCTCTTAGGTTTTCTCCATCCCCTGCGGGGCTTCGTTTCCAGCTTGAATACATTAAACCACCCACATCGAAAATTCTTCTTAAACCTCTAATAGAGGTAGATCAAAAGTCTAGTGAGATCTGTGAAGCAAGGCTTTTAGAATGTAAGCGTCCAGGGATGCTCCTTAAGGGGACATATCATCATTTTCCTGAGCATATCACTCGATACCACCTCAAAAATCTCAAAGCAATTCGTGATATGACAATACCAGAGCCTCTTTTTGGCTCTTTTGTCGAAAATGCATTGCCTGAGTTGGCTCGTTTTGTGCATTTGGATAATGAAGAAGCGATTCAGCAGTTTGTGACGATGCCCTTTGTCGGGCCAATACAAGCGACTTGTCGGTTGTCCTTTCTAACAGGAGAACTCGAAGCATCTCTAGTGTTTCACTATGATGGGCATGATATTCCCTCTGTCGCATCGCAGTTGACTTATGGGCAGGTAACCTCATTTAAGAAAAAACAAGGGATTCTCGCGCGCAATTTAGTCGAAGAGAAAAAAATCATTGATGAGCTGTTTCGCGATTTTATTTTCGATGAACAACAAGCAGTGTTTGTTGCTAAGTCAGAAAAGAAAATTGTTGAATTTATGACGGATATCATACCGCGTAATCAACATCGAATCAAATTTGATTGCCCACAGAATTTGTTAGATTTATTTATTTATGATCAAACCAACTTTAAGCTTGAACTCTCAGATACAAATCGTATCGATACATATAGCTTGCAGCTAAAGGTTGAAGGAGCCCTCAAAGGAGCGAGTATTGACTTGCTGTGGGATTGTATGACATCTAAACGTGCTTTCATTGAGCTTGATACTAGTAAAGCTCGAAATAAGAAAGCCGGTGAGGGGGGGCGTTTATCGAGAATTCTTGTTCTGGATCTAGAAAGAATTGCTGCCATTGTACAGTTATTCGATGAGATGGGGATCACAAAACTCGATAATTACGAAATTGAAAGACCTTTGTGGAGTTTGGCGAATATCGACGCCCCACACTTTACGGGACTTCCTGTTGAATTTATTATGACGGATAAGCTCAAGGAAATTCGTTGTCAAATGCTTGGAGAAAAAGCATTGTCTTTTTCTGAAGTGCCTTCCGAGATCAAAGCGACATTACGCTCTTATCAGCTTGAGGGGGTTCATTGGCTTGAACGTCTTCGCTTGATGTATCTTAATGGTATTCTTGCTGATGATATGGGGCTTGGAAAGACATTACAGGCGATTGTTGCTATTAGTCAAATGCGTCAGCAAGCAAAGCCGCCAGCTCTTATCGTGTGTCCGACATCTCTTGTGTATAACTGGAAAGAAGAATGTGCCAAATTTAATGCTCATTTGAAGGTTCTCGTTGTTGATGGAGTTCCCGGGCAGAGAAAGAAAATGATCGAATCGATTAGCAAGGAACAGATTGTCATCACATCTTATACTCTTTTACAAAAAGATATCGAACTCTATAAACCCATTCTCTTTTCTTATGCTGTTCTCGATGAGGCTCAACATATTAAAAATCGTGGGACAAGGAATGCCAAATCAGTAAAAATGATTCAAGCAGAACATCGGCTTATTCTTTCTGGTACGCCAATAGAAAACTCTCTTGACGAGCTGTGGAGTTTATTTGATTTCTTGATGCCAGGATTTCTAAGCACATACGACAGGTTCGTCGAGAAATACATTCGTGTTTCTGGACAAGAGGCAAATAAGAATCTCGGATATCTTAAGAAGAAGGTGTCACCGTTTATTCTACGTAGGATGAAGAGTGATGTGTTGGATGACCTACCACCTGTTTCTGATATTGTGTATCATTGTCAGTTGAGTGGTGTGCAAGAAGAATTGTATCGATCTTACGCGGCTTCAGCCCGAGATGAACTTGTCAAATTGGTAGAACGTGATGGATTTGATCGTGTACAGATTCATGTTCTTGCTACGTTGACTCGTCTTAAGCAAATTTGTTGCCATCCTGCGATTTTTGCTAAAGAAAAGCCAGAACCTGGTGACTCCTCTAAGTATGACATGTTGCTTGAACTGTTACAAACTCTTGTCGAGGGGAAACATAAGACAGTTATCTTTAGTCAGTACACCCGTATGCTTCAGATTATGAGAGATGATTTTGAGCAAAGGGGCATTCGATTTGCCTACCTTGATGGTACCAGCAAAAACCGTCTTGAAATAGTTAAGCAGTTCAATGAAGATGCATCGATCTCAGTATTCTTAGTTTCGCTGAAAGCTGGAGGCACAGGGTTGAACTTAGTGGGTGCAGATACAGTGATTCATTATGATATGTGGTGGAACCCTGCGGTAGAAAACCAGGCTACTGACCGTGTTCACCGCATTGGACAAAAACGATCTGTGTCTTCATATAAATTGATTACACATGGAACAATTGAAGAGAAGATTGCAGAAATGCAACGTCGTAAAAAAGGATTGGTCAAGAAAGTAGTGAGCTGCGATGATGAAGCGATTGCGAAACTGACCTGGGAAGATGTACTGGAACTTCTAAAAACATGAGCAATGAACAACCGTCAGGAATTGCCGATTCGTTTTCCCGCTTTGGCAGTGTGGTAAAAGACAAATACGCCAAGTTCAGTGGAATTTTTTCCAGTGACATCGGTATTGATCTTGGAACAGCAAATACCTTGGTATTTGTTCGCGGCAAGGGTATTGTTTTAGCGGAACCTTCTGTTGTTGCTGTTGATTCTTCAACAAATGAAGTGTTGGCTGTTGGGCATAAAGCGAAAGCAATGCTTGGCAAGACTCCGCGAAGAATCCATGCTGTTCGTCCAATGAAAGATGGGGTTATAGCCGACTTTGAAATCGCAGAGGGAATGATCAAAGCTCTGCTTAAAAGAGTGACTCCAGCCAGAAGTCTATTCCGTCCAAAAATTCTGATCGCTGTGCCTTCTGGTATCACAGGTGTAGAAAAACGTGCTGTGGAAGATTCTGCTCTACGGGCAGGAGCACAAGAAGTATTTTTGATCGAAGAACCGATGGCGGCAGCTATTGGAGTCGACCTCCCTGTTCATGAACCCTTCGCCAATATGATTGTGGACATTGGTGGCGGTACTACGGAAATCGCGATCATTTCTCTAGGTGGTATTGTTGAGTCCCGTTCATTGCGCATTGCTGGTGATGAATTTGATGAGTGTATCGTCAATTACATGAGACGTACATACAATCTCATGATTGGGCCAAGGACTGCTGAAGAAATTAAAATGACGATCGGGTCAGCCTATCCTCTGGGCGATCATGAACTTGAAATGGAAGTTCGGGGAAGAGACCAGGTCGCTGGCCTTCCGATTACAAAACGGATTAATTCTGTTGAGATTCGCGAGTGTTTAGCAGAACCTATCCAACAGATTTTAGAAAGCGTTAAACTTACCTTAGAAAAATGTCCCCCAGAGCTTGCTGCGGATCTTGTTGAGCGAGGCATCGTGCTAGCGGGAGGGGGAGCTCTTATCCGTGGTCTTGATAAGGGGCTCATTAAAGAAACAGGGCTTCCAGTCATTGTTGCTCCGAATCCACTTCTTGCTGTTTGTCTTGGTACTGGTAAGGCTCTGGAGTATCTAGATAAATTCAAAAAACGCAAATCAACCGCATCTTAAACGGTTGCATGTCAGTTGCTTCCAATGACAGGCGGCATCTATTGTAGATTTTCCAGGAGGGATTCATGAACTATTCCCATGATGGCATACATTCTTCTCTATTACAGAAATGGATTGAGCACGCTGAAGCTTTGTGTAAACCATTAGCAGTGCATGTTTGTGATGGTTCAGATGAAGAATTTCAAGCATTATGCCAAGGACTTGTAGAGAAAGGGGTATTCCTTCCTTTAAATCCCTTGCTAAGGCCAGAGAGTTTTTTAACTCGTTCCCATCCCGATGATACAGCGCGTGTTGAGGAAAACACATTCATTTGCAGCAAAAAAAAAGAAGATGCAGGTCCTACTAACCATTGGGAAGATCCTGTATCTATGCGGAAAAGGTTACACCAACTATTTGACGGTTGCATGCAAGGAAGGACCATGTACGTGGTTCCTTTTTGCATGGGACCGCTAGATTCTCCTCTAGCACGCTTTGCTGTTGAAATCACAGATTCTCCTTATGTCGTTTGTCATATGCATCTCATGACTCGGATGGGTAAACGTGCATTAGCAGAAATTAAAAAGGGAAAACAATGGATTCCATGCATGCATTCTGTAGGTGCTCCTCTTAAAGAAGGAGAACAAGATGTTGCATGGCCTTGCCGACCAGATCAGCGCTGGATTGTACATTTTCCAGAAGATCGTGAAATTTGGTCTTTTGGCAGTGGCTATGGTGGAAATGCTTTGCTAGGTAAAAAGAGTCTTGCTTTGCGTATTGCTAGTGTATTGGCTCGTGATGAGGGCTGGCTTGCTGAACACATGTTGATTGTGGGGATCACAAATCCAAGGGGAGAAAAACACTATATTACCGGTGCTTTTCCCAGCGCTTGCGGTAAGACAAACCTGGCTATGCTCAAAGCTGCATTTCCTGGATGGAAAGTGGAATGCGTTGGAGATGATATTGCTTGGATGCGGTTTGGAGCTGATGGAAAACTTTATGCTGTGAATCCTGAAGCTGGATTTTTTGGGGTAGCTCCTGGGACTTCAAAAGAATCTAATCCCCATGCGATGCAAGCTATTGCAAGGCGTGCAATTTTCACAAATGTAGCTTTGACGAGCGAAGGGGATGTTTGGTGGGAAGGGATGACAAAAGAACCTCCAAAGGGATTGACAGACTGGCGTGGTCATCCCTGGGATCCAAATAGTGGAATGAAAGCAGCGCATCCAAATTCTAGATTTACTGTAGCTATTACACAGTGCCCTGTTCTCGATCCAGCCTGGGATTCGGCCCAAGGTGTACCAATCTCTGCTATTCTCTTGGGATCAAGAAGAGCGGCGACCATGCCTCTTGTCTTTGCAGCAAGAAGTTGGGAACACGGGGTATTTCTTGGCTCTGCACTTGCTTCAGAAACTACTGCAGCCGCAGCAGGGGAAATGGGGAAAGTGCGTAATGATCCCTTTGCAATGCTTCCTTTTTGTGGATATAACATGGCAGATTATTGGGCTCATTGGCTTCGTATAGGGTTGAAAACGGATCACGTGACGTTACCTCGTATGTATCAAGTCAACTGGTTTAGGAAAGGGGCAAATAACCAATTTCTTTGGCCAGGGTTTGGGGAGAATATTCGCGTTATAGAATGGATCTTCGATTGTTTGGCTGGAAGAGCTAAGGGAGAGGAATCTATCCTTGGGATCATTCCTAAAAAAGATGAATTAGACATCGAAGGACTTACAGCGTCATTTGAGCAGCTATTTCAGATGGACCTTCAAGGAATTCGTGAAGATGTCAAACGCTTAGAATCTTTTTATGATGCATTTGGAGATAGGATTCCTGAGAAACTGAGAGAACAAATGCAAGAATTAGATAAGAAACTCTCATGAGAATAGTTGCGTAGAGATTTCTTAAGAGTAGTAATAGTCAATTTCTTCATTTTTTTTGGGACCGATCACACGCCAACTCAGCCGTAAGCAGAATGGGTCGCAAAAGATTTTTCCAAGATAAGAGTCTCCTTCGCAAAGATGAGAATCTACGGAAGAGAGAGTATGATGGCTTGTAGGTGAAAGATAAAAAAGAAAGACGGGGTGATTCACTCCACGACGAAGATGTTCTAAGGAAATCAATTCCGTATTTCGATCGAGCGTCCAGCGAAAGAGGTTGCTAAAATTGGTCTCATGACCTCCTTCGCTATGCCACAGGCCTTTTTCTTGAAACAATAGGATCGTTTCTCCCCCTTTTGTTACAGTCACCTCGCCTTTGCCTGTTCCATTCCAGCCAATGTCTTCTTTTGAGCGCGTCTTTGAACGGAAAGAGAGTTGTTTTACATGACTCAACTTTTCCCAGAACATAAGCAAAACCTGCAGGCTAGTTTCTTTGCCAGCACCTAACCATAAGGTTTCGTGTTTTAGACAGGAAAATGGTTTCTTATCTTGAGGAGGCAGCAAAGTATACGCTTTTTTAAGGAGCAGCTCCAGTTCTCCTAAGAGAGGGAAGGCGGGGTTGAATTGATAAAGGCGTGTTTTTCCTTCATAATGACTTAGAAGGATCCCTCCTTTTTCAAGACGAAATAGTGCTTTCTGTACGGGTGTTAGAGGCGTCTTTAGTAAACGATGAAGTTGCGTGCCGTAACATTTGCCATTAACAAATAGAAACAACAAGATCTTTTGTGCTGTTTTGCTCCCGCAAAGTGCCATAAGCATAGGAAATTCTACCTTAAAGTTACGTAAACCAACCTACCAATTAGGTTGATCCTTGCTCCTGCAAGAATAGGCTTTTTTTAACCTACTAATTGAATTTTATCAACTATTTTATGGTTCGATTGATCAAGTTTTAGTAAGGAAATGGATTGAAAAAGTAGAAAATCCGTCCTAGAATCGATGTTTTATGCGATTAAAGGGATGATTTTCGGCATATTTGGATGTAAAAACCACTGGAGGGGATATGGTAAGTGCTTTTGTATTCCGAATTCGTCAGTGTATTAGCCCGTGGGCATTAGAACTTCTTATTGCTATGGCAGGGGGATGCTTTCTAGCAATTGCATCTCAATTAGCGATTCCTCTGCCTTTTACACCAGTACCGTTGACTCTACAAACATTGGCTATCTTTGTCCTTGGGGGAATACTCGGTAGTCGACGCTCCATGTATAGTGTATTTGCTTACCTAGTACAATGTTGTTGTGGTTTACCAGTTTTAGCTGGTGGGGGTGTGAATCCTTTTTGGATTGTAGACCCTAAAGCGGGTTTTCTTATTTCCTTCATAGTTGCTGCATTTCTCATTGGGAAAATGACAGAAAAACGGGCCCATATAAGTGTTTTTTATCTTTTGATGACGTTGTTAGTAGGACAGATCACTATTTCTAGCATGGGTATGATCTGGCTGGCGGTGTATGTTGGATGGGCTAAAGCCTTTTTCTTTGGTGTTGTTCCTTTTTTAAGCGGGGCTGTCATCAAAATCATAGCTGGGGCCTTTATTCTAAAGGGATATCAAATGTGTCGTGGGAGTTTTGCTGCAGCGACGATGAAATTTTAAGGTGAAAGTATGAGCTTACCACTAAAAGAGGCTATTTCAGACCGAGTTGTAACTCCTAGCTTGCAAGCTCTGATTTATGATGATGTAGGTGTTGACCGACCGAGTGTAGAAGCTATTGCTCAACAGTTAAGGCGGATTTTAGATTCTTCCATAGTAATAAAAAGAGTGGATGGTATTCACCTAGCTACTCAATCGTGGGAAGATAGAACTGTAGTTCTCATTTTGGGAGGAGGAGTTTGCAAAGAATGGGATGCACGATTAGGAGAGCTGGGAATTGATAAAATTCATGAGTATGTATCTAGAGGGGGAAGGTGTATTGGTTTATGCTCTGGAGCCTATTTTCTATCAGCAGAGAGTTATTTTAAACAGATTGGTCAACTTCCAATTGAAAGAAAGCGTTCTCTTGCTTTTTTTGAAGGAAAAGCAATAGGGCCTCTTTTGCCTACGGAGGATTACCGTTCTCCCAGCGCAGCACAAGCCGCCAAGGTAGTTTTTATGATGAAGGAAAAAATGGAAGAAGGGTTTCTTTACTACCAAGGCGGATGTTATTTTGAGATTGAAAAAGATTCTCCGCAAACAACAATTATTTCCCGTTGTCAAAATTTGACAGGAGAAAAAGTGGTGGCTGTTAGCTGCAGGGTAAATAAAGGGGCGGCATTTCTTTGCGGTATGCATCCGGAGTTTGTGTGGCCGGGAAGCTTAAAATATGCATCCGATCCTATTATAGCAGATCTTGCTGGCATTCTTTCTACTCAAGAGGAGTTTCGCTGCCAAGTATGGGAGGAAATGGGTAGAACTTTGGGATTACCTATGAAATCATCATTCCTATAAATAGGCTCCAAGGTTCTCAGGGAATACTGCCCCTCTTTCAAGATTTTAGTTCTGAAAGAGGGGCAGCGTCTATGGGGTCTTGTACAGTTCTCCACCGATGTAAGAGGCCTTGACATGAAGATCTGGAGTAAGAATCACAAAATCAGCATCAGCACCAACATCGAGAGTGCCTTTGGAAGGGTATGCATGGATCAATTGGGCTGGTTTTAAGGAAGCTGCTTCTAATGCCTGAACTACTGAACAATTTGTCATGGAACATAAGTGACGGACAGCTTGATCAAGGCTCAGAGTGCTTGCAGCAATAGTTTGTGTTCCAGCTAGATAGACTTTTCCATCGGTCACTTCAATATCCATAGTTCCTAGTCGATAGTTGCCATTGGGGAGTCCTAAAGCCTCACTAGAATCTGAGACTAAGATGAGACCGTCTGGATTGCAACGCCAGCAAAGAGAAAGAGTTTCTGGAGAGAGGTGTATACCGTCGGCAATGAGGGAGTAGGGAAGGGAAGGAGAAATGAGGGCTGAGCTGATAATGCTCTGGTTGCGGTGATGATAAGAAGGCATAGCATTAAATAAATGAGTCACAAGCCCGACCCCTGCATCGATTCCAGCTTTCATTTGATCAAATGAGGCACCGGAGTGTCCTGCAGAGACTAGGATATGATGTTGTTTAAGATATTGGATTAGGTGTAAAGCCCCTGGGATCTCTGGAGCTAGAGTTACTAATTTAACGCCTTGTAGACTTCCATATAGTTGATCTATCGAGGTGGTTTCATCAAAAACTGGACGTATATATTGTGGATTATGAGCGCCGCGATAGGTGGTAGAGAAGTAGGGACCTTCTAAATGGATACCCAAAATTGCAGCACCACTATTTCCATAAACGCGAGGCTGTAACAGGGGTAAGGTTTGTCGATATTGGTCAGGACTAGAAGAAATTACAGTAGGTAGAAAGGCAGTTACTCCATATAAAGGGAGGCGTTTAGCAACCAAATCAATACTTTCTGGGTTCCTTGAAAAGTCACACCCAAACCCACCATTGATTTGTATATCAATAAATCCTGGAGCCAAAAGAGCTCCCTGCACATCAATGGCTATATCAGCTTCTTTTTGTGGAGGAACGATTTTTCCTTCAGAGACCCACAGTTCACCTTCTTGAATTTTGTGATCTAGTAGAAGGTAGGCATTATAAAACCGCTTAACCAACCTATTTGGAGGACTATTTAAAAGAGATGAGGCGTCTTGATCCAAGAAAAAAGAGACGTTTCTATGCCATCGCAACGCAGTTGAGGGAATGGCAGAGGAAATGGGTTCTTTAAGAGTTTTATCTACGATCTCAGCTTTGTGTGCTCCTGTGGCTAGCAATAGAATTTCTTTAGATTGGAGGATTGTTTCAGTTCCCATTGTGAGAGCGTATTGAGGAACGATTTGTAGATTTTCATCAAAAAAATGGGCGTTATCTTGCCGAGTGGTTTCCGAAAGTTGAACCATCAGTGTTTTTGTGGATAACGGAGTTTCAGGTTCTACGAAACCGATATGACCATTACGGCCAATTCCTAAAATCTGTAAATCGATAGGGCCTAGCTGTGTGATCAGCATCTCATAATACAGAGCTCTTTGGTGGAGTATCCAAAATGACTCTTCTTGTGTAAGAGAGGTGCCTTGGGTTCGATGGGGAAATTGTTGAGATAAGGCAGCAAATTCTTCAGTGGATAAATCTTCTTCCGTACATGCAGTCCCATTAGGGATGTGAATGTTTTCTAATTTGATGCCTTGAGGATTATCTGCAGAGTACAAGAGAGCATCGAAAAGATGGGAAAACATAAAAGAACGGAAAGATTGGGGATGAAAAGAAGGAAGACCTACATATTCGTCGAGATTGAATGTAATAACATTGGACAGGTCTATAGGATGTTTTTGTACGAGAGCCTTGAGAGCTGTATACACAGGAATGACTGTGCTTCCAGTTGCCAATCCTAAGACGGTTTTCTTATTTTTTTTCTGGTTGTCTAGGATGAGATTCATGATTTTTTGCGCTGTAGCTTCACCTACATCTTCCGGAGTAGCAAATACGGAAACACAAGGGAGGGACTCTGTTGAAAATAAATAGGTATTCATAAAGCAGAGGACTGCGATCAGGAGGAATTTTTGCATAAATGGCCCGGGGTTATCAGTTGCGTTGTCATAGTGTATGAAGCATGAAAAATGTATCTTTAAGCAGTTTTCATCACAAGAGAGGAGATGAGCATGCATGAAGTTTCGAGGTAATACCAAACGCAATAAATAATTTCATATTTGAGCTGCGTGAAAGCTGTCGACAAATTGACGATCATAAACAGCATAGTATTAATGCAATACAATGCCGTTTACGATCGCCGATTTTCGGCGCTTTGACGCGGCTCAAATGTGAAGTTATTTGTTGCGTTTGGTATAAAGAAAAACATAAGAAAGCCTCTTTTTTCTAAAAGAGTTTATACCAATCCGAAATGCATGTGTGATAATGCGTTTAAGTGGACGCAGATGTTATGAGAGCTGTGAGAAGTTCGGTGATTTTTTCACGGGTTTTAAGATCGATTAACTTACCTGTGTCATCGAATTTGTTTTGAGCCAACCCTACCATCAGCTCGGGTTGATTAAGAGGGTGCATATTGAGAGTGACGAAGACCTGTCGCAAGTGGTACTGCGCTCTAGATGTCCCTTGTACAGCTAAAGAGGCCCCCATGAGTGCGACAGGCTTATTATTCCATGCATTATCTCCATAAGGACGAGATCCCCAATCTAAAGTGTTTTTTAAGACACCTGGTATGGAGTAATTGTACTCAGGTGTTGCGATCAAAAGGGCATTTGCAGCACGTATTTTTTCTTTTAGAAGAAGGACCGATTTTGGAAGCTGTGCCTCGTCATCCTGATTGTAAAGAGGGATACTTGCCAGGTCAAAAATTTCTAAGATGCAGTTAGGGGGGGATAATTCGACAGCGGCTTGTAATAACCCACGGTTATAAGATTGTTTACGTAAACTACCTGCAATACCGAGGATTTTAACCTGTTTTTCCATACATTCACCCATGTCTTTATAGTGGGTTGTTTAGAAGTTCTCCTCTTATTTTGCCAGGGGAATGTGTTGTGGGACCAGACCCGACACAGATCCTTTTATACCTTGTAGGGTAGAGGCTGTATCGGGCATTCGGAAAGAATTAACGAGAAAAAAGTTCGTTAGATTTGAAGAAGTAAGAGACCTCGATTTTTGCATTATCAAGACTATCAGAGCCATGAACAGCATTTTTTTCGATGGTTTTAGCAAAATCAGCTCGGATCGTGCCAGGTGCTGCTTTTTTGGGGTCAGTTGCTCCCATTAGTTCTCGGTTTTTTACGACAGCATTAGGACCTTCAAGTACCAAAATAACAACAGGGCCAGAGATCATGAAATCGACGAGTTCACCGAAAAAAGGACGTTCCTTATGTACAGCATAAAAACCTTCCGCATCTGAGCGGGAAAGGTGGACCATTTTTGCAGCAATGATCTGTAGTCCGGATTGTTCAAAACGTGCAATGATACTGCCGATATGGTTGCCTTCAACAGCATCGGGTTTAATAATGGAGAGAGTGCGTTCTTTAGTCATAATTTCCCAACAATTTCAATGTAAACGGTGGATATTAAACTCTTGTTAGATTAATCTCATCAATTTTCTTTAAGGGCTTTCATATTATGATCTATGGAAATTATCCAGATCTAAAAAAAGTAAAAAAAGTTCTTGTCATCAAACTGCGCCATCATGGCGATGTGCTTCTAACATCTCCAGTGTTTAAAGTACTTAAAACAGCTCTTCCGCAAGCGGAGATCGATGCTTATCTGTATTTAGATACTTTGCCTATGTTGGAGGGGCACCCTGCAATTCGCCGTTTTCATCTCTATAATCGTGCTTGGAAGAAAAAAAGTTTTCTCGGACGGTTGCTTGCAGAAATGCAGCTACTTAAAGAGATTCGTAAAGAACGATACGATTTGGTGATGAATTTAACGGAAGGAGATAGAGGCGCTATGGCGGCTTTTATATCTGGGGCAGAAATCTGTGTTGGATTTGATCCGGGTAAAGAAGGAATGATGGGTAAACGTAAATTTTTTTCGCATCTTGTAGGTTCTTGTCCGACTCCTAGACATACAGTGGAAAAGCAGCTGGATGCATTAAGAAAAATTGGAATCTTCCCCGCTTGGGAAGAGAGAGAGCTGTTTTTTGCGATACCAGAACAAGAAAGAAAGTGTGTTTTTAAAACTAACTACATTGTTATCCACCCTGTATCGAGATGGATGTTCAAATGCCCTCCTGTTTCCTTCACAGCAGAACTTGTGAGAAGATTGCAAGAAAAGGGGGAAACTGTCGTTATATCTTCAGGCCCTGATATTATTGAAAAAGCCTATTGCCAGGATGTTCTACAACGCGTTCCTAAAGAGAGGGTCTTGGATTATTCAGGAAAAATGACCTTGAAGGGGCTCGGTGCTTTGATCGAGGGGGCAGAAGCTCTGATTACGGTGGACTCGGTTCCTGTGCATTTAGCCAGCGCATTGAAAACACCTGTGGTCGCATTATTTGGTCCCACTTCAGAGGTGCATTGGGGGCCTTGGCGGCATCCTCTTGCAAAAGTAGTTACTCAATCCTTTCCTTGTCGGCCATGTTTCAAGGATGGGTGTGGAGGGAGTAAGGTGAGCGATTGTCTGCACTCTCTTGAGGTCTCTAAAGTATTAGAGGCTTTCTACAGCTTGAAATCTTCGCCAAAATACGAGGAGCGAGCTTCTTTGTTGCGTAATAACTCCTCCACTGTTCCGGATAATAGCACCTTTCCATCTCTCATGAGATAGCTGCGATCGACGATAGAGAAAATTTCTCTGGCATTGTGGTCTGTGATTAGAACGCTGATCCCCTTTGCCTTTAGCAGTCGGATGAGCTGTTTGACATCCTGGATGGCTATGGGGTCGATATTAGCAAAAGGTTCATCGAGCAAGAGTAAGGAGGGTTCAGTAGCAAGTGCTCTAGAAATTTCAAGACGTCTACGTTCTCCTCCAGAGAGGGTGCCAGCTTTTTTCTTGGTGAGTTTTTCTAGATGTAAATCAGAAAGGAGCTCTAGCATTTTTTCTTGGCGTTGTGCAGGCGAAAGGGGGAGTGTTTCAAGGACGCAGAGGATGTTTTCTTCGACAGTGAGTTGACGAAAAACGGAAGGGTCTTGCGCTAAATAGCCCATGCCGAGGCGAGCTCTTTCATGGAGTTTAAGATGGGTAGTGTCTTGTTGCTTAAAGAACACTTTTCCTGCATCTGGGCGAATCAGTCCGATAGCCATATAGAAGGCGGTAGTTTTGCCAGCTCCATTAGGGCCAAGAAGTCCCACTACTTCACCTTCTCTAATCTCAAAAGTAAGGGAGTTAACTACAAGCCTGCCACCATACCGTTTCATGAGTTTGTCAACTTTTAGCAAAAGAGGTTTCTGCTGGTGGGGGAAGCGTTGATGTTGTATGGATAGATCATCGAGCTTAAGCATGATTAATTCGTAACTCCAAACAGGGATTTAAGAAGGACTTCTTCATCAGCTGTAAACGCGAACTGCACGTTTCCTACGCCCTTGACAGTTTCTGCGTCTCCATTGCCTTCCTGTGTCAGGTGAATCTCTTGAGCGCTAATGCGTAAATTTTCTTTTTCATCCAGAAAAAGCACCTTTTTCCCTGGGTGGGCTCCTAGAATAAATGTCCTAGTAGTAGGAGAATAGTTGATCCAATCAGCAACACCATAACGTGGGGGCCTAGAGGCATCGTAAGAGCGAAGCCGGATATGACCTTTAAGGGAAATCGAAGAAGGGTGCAGTTTCTTTCCTTCAGCAGCGTAATCGATGATACCACGATCAGCATAGACGGCAATTTTTCCCTCTTCATAATAGAGTTGTTGATCGAGAGCGATCTCTCCGTTTACAGGTGTGCTTTCAAAAACAGCCTGCATTTTTTCATGGTTGATCGTCATTTTTCCATGGCAAATGAGTTTATGCATGGGAGAATCTTCCAGTTCCTGAAATTCGAGCTGAGTATTGCCAATACTTCGCATAGAGGAGACTCCAGCTTTGCTCTGAACAACAGTGAGCTCCCCATCTGTTGCTAGCCTGCCAAGCATGCTCTCGTCAATGCGGACATGCCCTTGTAAGTGGAGTGAGCTCTTGGGGTAATCCCACAATACCTGATCACATCGGAAGCGTACCTCAGCTTGTTGCATGCGTGGAAGGGGGGCGGAAGTAAGAACGCCCTGTGCTTTTTTTAATACAATGGCCGTGTGCGCTAAATCGATATCAATGGCTTCTGCATCGACAATATCAGTCTGGTGTTCGATACGGCAAATGCTAAAGGCGTCAGTGGGAAAAGCTTGGATAGTTCCTTGTACAAGAGGACCTTCTTGAGAAGATTTTTGATAAATAGCCTTACCAGCTTTTAAAAGGAAAAGGCTTCCATAATCCACAGCAACATCACCGGAAGCATGAACAGTTTTAATTAAAAAATCGCTACGTTGACCTGGACGTTCCAGTCGATTGAAGAAGAGATCGGCTTCTTGGCTTGAAAAATGCAGAGGGATGGCTTGGCCATTTTTTCTTTTCAGCACATCGATATAGCTCACCGTAGTGTTTTGTGAAGAAGTGAGTTTCCCTTGCAAAATAGTAAAATCAAGGGTGGCGTATGCACAGCGTAAGCGAGATTGTTCTGGAAGATCGAGTTCTACCCCGTTTTTAAGATGGATAGAAGAGAAGGGAAATTCTTTGCCTGTGCCATCTTGCTTTTCTAGGGTAGCCTGCTCTGCTCGCATTTTACCAAGACCGTGGTCTAGTACGACTTGACCTGATAGTACTAGAGCAGTGCCATCATAAGCTGCGCTAGAGGAAGAAAGCATGCCAGAAGTAGATTGTGTCGTTGAACTCATGAGGACAAGAGAGGCACAGCAACTAAGAAAGGCAGCAATCAATGGTCTTTTCATGGGGGTTCCTCGGGTTATTCCACAGGGGAAAGAGCGGCTTTAAACTCATAAGCTTGAAACGTAGGGGTATTACCGGCAACTGTCAAGGCGATTCTTTTTGCTTCTCCACTCAAGAAGGGACTATATTCAGGCATACATCCGATATCTGGAAGTGTATCGCCAGGCATGCGATAAAGAGACAAAGTTGCTTTGTCTGCAATGAGTTGTTGGGAAAGAAAATGATAGGTGCCTTCACGTGCGGTAAAATAGCGAGTTTGCTGAGAGACATTGCGTTGTGCTGTCCCTGTAAGGAGTTTATCTTGCATCCAACATCGCATTTGTTCTAATCGTTCAATCACATCAATGTGCTTAGCTTTGGGTTCAAGGGTCAAGGAAGAAGAAGCGCTTTCAATTCGATAATGCAATCGTTGATTTCCCTCTTCTGCAAACCAAATATCTTTGCACACTTTTAGGCGGTTTTGGCATAGAGGAGCAGAATGAGAAGCTGCTTGGCGAGATTGATGAGCGAAGAGTTGATAGGCAGAGCAGTCGCTTTTTTTGGGCCAAGCAAATAGCCAGAGTACTGCTAGGGTAAGAGTTGTTAGAATGACAAATGTGCATAGTGTCAAACGGTAGTACATACATCTTCCATCTTCTGAATATGATGATATATCGGCAAGATGTCTTCGATCAAGTCGCGCAGATCGCTCAAAGCAAGCACAGAATCTTTATCGCTTTTTGCTTCAGCGGGGTTTGGATGAGATTCAATAAATAGACAGTTGGCACCGGCTGCGATGGCGGATTTAGCTAGAACAGAGATAAATTCCCGCTGTCCTCCTGAAGAAGTTCCATTACCTCCAGGGATTTGTACGGAATGAGAAGCATCGAAGCAAACAGGGAAGCCAAAACGTTGCATGATAGGGATCGAACGCATATCAGCGACGAGATTGTTGTAACCAAAAGAGGTTCCCCGATCAGTGAGAATAATACGAGAATTTCCTGTAGCTAGAAGTTTTTCAACGACGTTGCCCATATCCCAAGGAGCAACAAATTGTCCTTTTTTGACATTAATGACAGCTCCGCTATTTCCAGCTGCAACAACGAGGTCAGTCTGCCTGCAAAGGAAGGCAGGAATTTGGAGGATATCACACACTTCTGCAGCAGCTGGAATTTCTCCAACGCTATGGATATCTGAAAGAATAGGAAGATCAAATTCTTTTTTTACGGCATCGAGGATTTTAAGTCCGTTTTCCAGACCTGGTCCACGAAAAGAGTGAGCTGAGGTGCGGTTGGCTTTGTCATAGCTAGATTTGTAGACCAAGTGAACAGGTAGTCCAGCAAGTTGTTCCTTGAGTAGAGCTGCAGCTTGTAAGGCATGTTCTTTGCTCTCGATGACACAAGGACCAGAGATCAGTACAAGAGGTTGTTTTGGGCCAATGGAGAAATGTTTTACTTTGACGAGTCGTACCATAAACTTTTCCTTATATTGAAATGAGGTGTGTCATACCAAACAGTCCTGCGGGTTGACGGAGAATAAATTTTGCGGCAAGAAGCGCTCCCTTTGCAAAGAGGTCACGGGATAATGCCGAATGACTGAACGCAATAGTTTCTAGAGGAGATTGAAAATGGACTATATGATCTCCAATCACTTGTCCCTCGCGTTTGTACGTGATAGGAACTTCTCTATGGAGCGTTGCTGCAATAGCTAATGCTGTTCCGCTAGGGGCATCTTTTTTATGGGTGTGGTGGGTTTCTTCAATAGAAATAGAGAATTCTTGAGGAATATTTGCGGAGACATGACGGATTGCCTTTATAAGAAGAGCCATGCCTACACTAAAATTTGGGGCATGAAAAATAGGAATTGTTTTGGATGCTTCTTGCATTAAAGCATGCTCGCTACTCCCAAGGCCTGTCGTGCCGATCACGACGGGAATGTTGTATTGTTTTGCACAGTTGATGACTGTAGGGAAAAAGGTGTAATGAGAGAAATCGATCAATACATCAGCGCTAGCCAGATCTTCGATAGAGGCTGTGCAAGGGATTCCGATAGGAGATACCCCAGCAAGAAGAGCCAGATCTTGTGAAAGATGAGGAGAATTTTTTGAGCAGGTACCACCGATAATGGTAAAATCAGGATCGCTGGAGCCAAGCGCAACGAGGCGTTTGCCCATGTTTCCTGAGGCTCCTATAATTCCTATGCGAATAGACATGGGATGGGAGTTTAACAGATTTAAGCGGCGTACTCAATGCTGGAGATTCTCATGATGTAGATCTTTGACCTAGGGAAAGAGCATAAAACCGAGAATTCGGTGTGACTAGCTTTACAGAAGATGATTATAACTTATTCTTTATCAGCAGATTAGTTTTCTTTTAAAACTAAGACTTCATCGGTTTTCGGGGCCTTTTGAGATTCTTTTCGATTCTTTTTTTGGGGTAGTATACGAATGTTGATATACTCCCCTCCCTCCCACACACACAAAAAGAGTCGAAAAGCGGCCAAAATAATCCACAAAAGCGACGAACCCAGGTTTTAGTACAGCTTCTTAGGGAGTCCACTGGTCAAACCCAGTGGCTTACCTAGTCGCCCCTGAAGTAATCCGATTTTCTCTATAAAAAAGTGATGAAAATTCAAGAGATTTTTTGCAGGTTTTGATAGTATGTTTTGTTTCAAAATCGGAAAAATCATCATGAAGCCACGGCCCATTG
>Ga0207952_1000406_pt1 | contig 36377 bp, 28 predicted proteins | sample SubbioR12Aug_8Ca_FD_184831 | JGI IMG/M metagenome (GOLD analysis project Ga0207952, IMG submission 184831) | Serpentinite rock and fluid subsurface biosphere microbial communities from McLaughlin Reserve, California, USA - CR12Aug_8Ca (SPAdes) | ecosystem: Environmental > Terrestrial > Deep... | reverse complement strand
CAAGCGGCCGCGCAAAAATCAGCGCCCCCGCCGCCACAGTCGGGAGCCGCAGCGCAGAAAGCTGCACCGGCCGCTGGCGGCGGTGCACGCCCGGGTGATTCGGCAGGTGTCTCGCAGGCCGGACGGCAGCGCGGCGCGGTCATCGTGTACCGCGAGGCGTTCAGCTACGTCGATGGCGGTCGGCGCGACCCGTTCGTCTCACTGATGCTCTCGGGCGAACTCCGCCCCATTCTCACCGACCTCCAGCTCACCGGTGTCGTGTACGACGAGGAACGTCCGGCCAACTCCGTGGCGCTTCTCGTGGATATCAGCACCGGCGAGAGTTATCGCCGCCGCATCAACGAAGTACTCGGCCGCATGAAGGTCACGAAAATCGGCCGGGAAGACATCTCGTTCAGCATCGACGAATTCGGCCTCAGCCGATCGGAGACGCTGATCATCGATAAGACGAAGAAAGCCGGCCCTGCGCCGGCCACACGGAGGCCATAGTCATGAGGCGACCCAGGATCCTTGCGGTCTGTGCCACTGCTGCGCTGCTCGTCAGCGTGACCGGTGCCACGGCTGCCACCCCGCCAGCGATCGTTGCTGCCGCTGCTCCGGCCGCCGTTACGGGGCTCAGCATCGTTCCCGGAACGGGCAGCGCCGAGGTGGTTATCGGCATCTCCGGTGATGTCGGCGTGATGGACTTCGCGCTCGACGGCGGCAAGCGCGTCGTTGTGGACATTCGCGGAGCCACGCTCGGGATTCCGGCGCGGCTCTACGACAAGGTGCAGCGCGCGGGCATCGCCAACGTGCGTTTCGCGCAGTTCAGTGAAGACGTGGTACGCGTGGTGCTCGAGCTCGATGCCGTCCGTGAATACAGCGTGGTGCGCGGCGAGTCGGAGGTGCGCGTCACCGTGCAGGGACCATCGGAGTTTGCGCCGTGGAGCGTGCAGGGACCCGCGCAGGGTCAGGGGCGCGTGACCAGCGTGGCGGTGAAGACCCCGCCCGCCGAGTCGGCGTCAGCACGCCCGTCCGCCCGTCCGCCGGTGAACGGGATGACGAACCCGCGTATCGAAATGCGCGAAGCGTCGGCACAGTCGCAAGGTCAAGCCGGTAGCAGGCGCCGCATCAGCGTCAGCTTCCAGGACGCCGACATCCGCGACGTGGTAGTCCAGTTCGCCGACCATAGCGGCAAGACCATCGTCGTTGGTCCGTCCGTGGCGGGCACGGTTCGCGCCACGATTGTGGACCAGCCCTGGGACGTCGCACTCAAGAGCATACTCGACGGTTACGGCCTTGCCGCGACCGAAGACTCCACGGGCATCATCACCGTGGACAGCTACGAGAACCTGGCAAAGCGCGCGTCGGTTGAACCGCTGTTTACCCGCGTGATCCAGGTGAACTACACGAAGGCCGACCTGATGGCCAACACTGTCCGCTCGCTGCTCGGAGCAGGCTGCGGCGGCGGAGGTGCAGCAGGCGCGCCTCCGGCAGCGGCCGGTGATGGCGCTGCAGCGGCCGCGCCTCCGGCTGGCGGTGGCACTGCCGCGACCTGCAACGCGCGCGGCTCAGTAAGCTCGGACGAAAAGACCAACTCCATCATCATCACAGAGACGGCAGCGCGCCTTGTCGACATCGAGGGCTACATCAAGGAACTCGATGTGCGCACGCCGCAGATCACGATCAAGGCCAAGATTATCACCGTGGATCGTACGGGCACCGAGAACCTCGGTCTCGCCTACGACCTCGGGACTGCGGGCACCTTTTCCAATGCGCTACTGACGCGGGCAGGCAGCACGGGCGACCAGCGCGTGAATCTCGCCGGTGACGGATTCGCCGGCGTCGGCAACGCGCAGCGCTCGTACAAGGGCTCGTCCTCGCTCACGCTCATCCACAACATGGTCCTGGGCGGATTCAACCTCACGACCTTCCTTGACGCACTCAGCTCCGTGCAGCTCACGGACGTGCAGGCTGAGCCGATGACGACTACCGTCGACAACAAGGAAGCCGAACTCTTCTCGGGCAACACGATCTCGTACCTGCTGACGCCGCCGATTCCCCCGGGTCAGATCCAGTCCGTGGCGCCGCAGATTGCGCAGGCGAACATCGGTATCTCGCTGCGTGTCACGCCGCACGTGACGGCCAACCGGCAGGTGCTGCTCGACGTGTACGCCGAACAGCAGGTGCTGCAATCAGTCACGGCGGCGGGACCGAATACGTCCAAGCGCAACACCACGAACCAGGTGCTCGTTGCAGATGGCGAGACCGCGGTGATTGGCGGCCTCACCCAGACGCAGGTGGTGCGCAACCGCACGGGCATCCCGCTCCTGATGGATCTGCCTGGAATCGGCCGCCTCTTCTCGCAGACGGATGTCACCGAGCGCAAGCAAGACCTCCTGATCCTCATCACGCCGCACATCGTGGATGAGGGCGAGGTGGTGAGGAAGAAGCCGTAGCCACACAGCGCATCAGGTTCTGCACGGCAGGTGAGTCCCATGGCCCCGCCCTCGTTGCCATCATCGAGGGCGTGCCGGCCGGCCTGCGCCTCACCGCCGCCGACGTAGATCGCGATCTGGCGCGCCGCCAGCAGGGCTATGGGCGCGGTCGGCGGATGCAAATCGAGCAGGATGCCGTTGAGCTGCTGAGCGGCGTCCGCGCCGGTGAGACACTCGGCTCACCGATTGCCATGCTTGTGCGCAATCGCGACTGGAAGAACTGGCAGGAGATCATGGACCCGGCCCCGCGCGAGGCCGACGCCGACGGTCGCAAACGCAAGCTCACGCGCGTGCGTCCCGGCCATGCAGATCTTTCAGGGCTCTTCAAGTATGACCGCAGCGACGCGCGGGACATTCTCGAACGCGCCTCAGCGCGCGAAACGACAGCCCGCGTTGCCGCGGGTGCGGTCGCCAGGCGCATGCTCGCCGAGTGCGGTATCACCATTGGATCGCACATCGTGCACCTGGGCGGCATCGACGCGACCACACCTGAGCAACTGCCCACGGACCTGAACGCTGCCGCCGATCCCTCGCCGTTGCGCACGCTCGATAAGGCGGCAGAAACGCGGATGATCGAGGTGATCGACCAACTCAAGAAGGACGGCAACACCGCAGGGGGAATCGCCGAGGTGGTGGTGCGCGGCCTTCCGGTTGGGCTGGGGTCACACGTGAGTTGGGACCGCAAGCTCGACGGCCGGCTCGCGCAGGCGATCATGTCCATCCCCGCGGTAAAAGGCGTGGAAATCGGACCTGGCTTCGAGAACGCGCGCAAGAGCGGCGCCGACGTGCACGATGAAATTGAGCCGGCTGCGGGTGAGGCCGCACAGGCGCGCGCGGGCTTTGTGCGTCGTCGCACCAATAGGGCAGGTGGCCTCGAAGGGGGTATCACTACCGGCGAGCCGCTCGTGATTCGCGCGGCGATGAAGCCCATCTCCACACTGATGAGCCCGTTGGCCACGATCGACGCCGCCACCGGAGAGCCGGCAAAGGCCGCCGCGGAACGCTCGGACGTCACAGCCGTGCCCGCGATGGGCGTGATTGCCGAATCGATGACGGCGCTCGTGCTCGCGGACGCAATGCTGGAGAAGTTCGGCGGCGATTCGCTCGCCGAGTTGCAGCGAAACCTCGATGCCTACCTTTCGCACGTCGCAAGCCGTTTCGGCGGCTGACGTTGCTGCCGAACAACAGCCCCACCTGGTCCTGGTGGGGCTGCCCGGCGCGGGAAAAACCTCAGTGGGTCGCGCGGTTGCCGAGCAGCTCGGGCGGCGATTCCTGGACTTCGATGCCGAAATCGAGCGGCGCGAAGGGGTGTCAATCGCCGAAATCTTCGCTTCGAGCGGCGAGCAGCATTTTCGGGCACTCGAACGACGACTCTCCGAATCGCTCCGCGACGAGCGCGGCTACATCGTGTCACCCGGGGGCGGCTGGATCGCGAATCCGGGCTGTCTGGAGGCCCTGAGGCCCCCCTCAGTCCTCGTCTATCTGCAGATTGAGCCTACCCGTGCCCTGAAACGGATGGCCGGGGCGGCCCAGTCGAGGCCGCTGCTCAGGCGGGCGGACCCGCTTGCCGAGCTAACCAAATTATTGGCAGATCGCGAGCCGCTGTATCTCCTTGCAGATCATACAGTTAGGGTGGACTTTCTGCGCGAATCTGAGGTCGTCTCCCGTATAGTTGCGCTTGCGCGGGGCGAATTGCAGGACTAGGATAGCCCACTCGTTGCGCTACAACTATAGAGTGAACCCGATGGCCACCAAGAAGAAGACCACAGCCAAGCCGGCGGCGAAGGCCAAGTCCGCAGGCAAGTCAGCAAAGGCTCCCCCGGCGCCCAAGGCCGCCAAAGCCGCCAAGGCCGTAAAGGCCCCCAAGGTGCCCAAGGCACCCAAGGTGGCTGCGGTCGCCGCTGAGGCGGCTGCTGAGGCGGCTGCTGAGGCGCCAAAGGCTGCTCCCAAGCGGCGGCGCCGCGCGCAGCCCATTTCGCCCAGCACGGCGGAATACGCCGCGCCGATCAATCTCGGCAACCGGTCGCTGGTCATCGTCGAGTCGCCGGCCAAGGCCAAGACCATCGGCAAGTACCTCGGCCCTTCGTTTGCGGTGAAGGCCACGGTTGGTCATATCCGCGACCTGCCAACCAAGACGCTTGGTATTCAACTCGAGGACGGGTTTGAGCCGGAGTACGTGACGATCCCGGGCAAGGAAAAGACAGTCGCAGAGCTCAAGCAGGCGGCCCGTGGCGCCAAGGCCGTCTACATCGCGACTGACCCTGACCGCGAAGGTGAGGCGATCGCCTGGCACGTCCAGTCGCAGATCAAGGGCAAGGGTGCACCCGTCGCGCGACGCGTGCTCTTCCACGAAATCACGAAGGACGCCGTCCTCAAGGCCATCGAGAACGCGGGTGACATCGACACGCGGAAAGTCGACGCGCAGCAGGCACGCCGCGTGCTCGATCGACTCGTGGGTTACAAGGCAAGCCCGGTCCTTTGGAAAACGGTCAAGAAGGGGCTGTCGGCGGGTCGCGTGCAGACCGTCGCATTGCGTCTTCTGGTGGAGCGCGAACGCGACATTCGCGCGTTCAACGCGGTCGAGTACTGGTCCATTGCCGCGACGCTGACGCACGAGGGAACGGAGTTCACGGCAAAGCTGCACCACCTCGACGGATTGAAGCCGGAAATCCACAACGCGACCGAGGCCGGCCGCATCGTGGACGACCTCAAGTCGCGGAAGACGTTCGACGTCACGGACATCAAACGGCGCGAACGTCGAAAGAATCCCGCTGAGCCGTTCAAGACCAGCACGCTGCAGCAGGAAGCGGCCAAGAAGCTTGGCTTTGGTTCGAAGCGCACAATGCGTCTGGCGCAGAATCTTTACGAAGGCATTGAGCTCGGAAAGGCCGAAGGCGCGGTGGGTCTGATCACGTACATGCGTACCGATTCCACCCGTGTCGCGGCGAGCGCCGTGACGCAGGCCCGCGAATGGCTCAGCAATGCGTACGCGCCCGATTTCCTGGCCAAGGTGCCAAAGTTCTACGGCGCGGCGGAGGATGCCAATGCGCAGGATGCGCACGAGGGAATTCGTCCCACGGACCCTGCGCGCGCGCCCGACACGGTGCAGAAGTTCCTTTCGCCCGAGCAGTTCAAGCTGTACACGCTCATCTGGCAGCGGTTCATGGCGAGTCAGATGGCGCCAGCCGTCTTCGACACGACGACGGTGGATTTTGATATCCAGGAAAAGCGGCGGTACCTGTTCCGCGCCACGGGCTCGGTGATCAAGTTCGCGGGCTTCCTCTCGCTCTACAAAGAGGCGCGCGAAGAGGGTGAAGGAAAGGCGCTCGAAGACGAACAGGCGCTGCCGGCCATCGAGCCCGGTGAGCATGCGCCGGTCGTGGCGGTGACGCCGAACCAGCACTTCACCGAGCCGCCGCCGCGCTTTTCGGAAGCGAGCCTGGTGAAGGAACTCGAACGGCTCGGCATTGGTCGGCCGTCCACCTACGCGTCGATCATTTCCACTCTCACTGATAGGCACTACGCCGAGCTGGAACAGCGGCGCTTCTTCCCCACGCCGCTCGGCGAGTCGGTGGAGAAGGTGATGATCCGGCAGTTCCCGAACGAGTTCAACGTCGGCTTCACCGCCGCGATGGAAGGGGAGCTCGACAAGGTCGAGGAAGGGAAGCTCGGCTGGCAGCGTGTGCTCAAGGAATTCTACGGGCCGTTCGACAAGGCACTGTCTGCGGTGGACTACGAAGGACTGATCAAGGAAGCCCACGACCTTTCCGCGCTCGAAGGGGAGAAGTGTCCGCTCGACGGTGGCAAGCTTGTGGCCAAGGGTGGCTTCTTTGGCCCGTTCGTCGCCTGCGAAAACCACCCCAAGACCTGCAAGTACACTCGGCCGCTGAAGGGTGAGCGGGTTCCGCCCGTGCTCACCGAGCACATCTGCCCGCTCTGCGGCAAGCAGATGGTCATTCGGCGTGGACGCTCGGGTGAGTTCCTTGGCTGTTCGACTTTCCCGAAGTGCCGAGGCACGCGGTCCATGCCGACGGGAGTGAAGTGCCCCAAGGATGGCGGAGACATTGCGGCGCGACGCAGCAAGAAGCGCGGCAAGGCGTTCTACGGCTGCGAGAACTATCCCAAGTGCGATTTCGTGTGCTGGGACAAGCCGGTTTCGGAAGTCTGCCCGGATTGCGGCAACGTGGGCGCAGAGTCCAAGTCGAACCGCACGCGCGGCAGCTATAGGCGCTGCCTCAAGTGCGGGGAAGAGTGGGCTGTGGCCGAGCCGGCGGAAGGAATCGCCGAGCCGACAACGGCCTGAGCTTCGCGGGGCATGACCGTTTCTCCGCGAGCCGTGCTCGCGCTGGCGTGTATTTGCGCCGGCGCCAGCGGCTCCGTGGGCGCCCAGGCTCGCACCTCGCCGCCAACCAAGGATTCGGCGCTCGTCGTTTATGACGACGATGGCCTGCGCGTCCATTCGGCGGACGGGAAAAAACAGATCAAGTTGAAGGCGTATGTACTTGCCGAGTATCGTGCGCTGCTGAGCGATACGAGCGACGCGGTGTCGAACGGGCTCGGTATCAAGCGGTCGCGGGTGTTCTTCGATGTCAACCTGAATCCGTGGATCGCCGGCCGGCTGATGTTCGACGTGGGGCCGCCGTCGAGCACGTCGCCAATTCAGGATGCCTATGTGGATGTCGGGCTCGGCGGCAGTTGGTGGCTGCGCGCAGGCAAGCAGAAGACGCCGATGGGCATTGAACGCTACATGTCGATCTCCGCAACGCTGCTGCCGGATCGGTCGGCGGCCGCAGTGCTGACCGGCAGCCGCGATGTGGGCATCCAGGTGACGGGCGAGGTGGGTAAACATCTCGAACTTTCTGCAGGCGTGTACAACGGCGTCCCCGACGGAAGCGGCACGCAGGATTTCGACCCCAATGACGGCAAGGACCTCACGTGGCGGGTCTGGTGGAAGCCGTGGCGAACCAAGGTGCGCGGCGTGGAGCAGGGCTTCGGTCTCGCCTACAACGGCACGTCCGGCATTGAGCGGAGTCCGGCAATCGCGGGCGCGCGATTGCCGACGTTTCGCACGATCGGCGGCTCGCCGTATTTCTCGTATCTCGAGTCAGGCGGTGTGCGGGCTGCGGGGCGACACACGCGCAACGGAGCCTTCACGTACCTGCACCGCGGTCGTGTCGGCACGTTTGCGGAGTTGCTCGCGAACTCGCAGGTGGTGACGCGCAACGGTTCAACGGCGACGATTGCCACGGGCGGCTGGGTTGCGAACCTGCAGGTGAACCTGACAGGTGAGTTGTCGGCGCAGGAGGGCGTGACGCCGAGGGCGGCGTTTGATCCCGGTCGCGGTGATTGGGGCGCATTCCAGGTCGGGGTACGCGCGGCTCAGGTGCATGTGGACGACGCCGCTTTTCCGACGTTTGCGAATCCGGCCACGGCCGCGCGCGGGGCGATGGAGCTTGGCGTTGGACTCAACTGGTACATCACGCGCCTGACCAAGGTGCAGCTGGCGTACGAGCACACGACATTCGACGGCGGTGCAGCGCTTGGCGACCGAAAGGCCGAGCGACTGGTTCAGCTGCGGTGGCAGGCCTATTTCTGAGCTGATTCGCATCGTCGGGGGCGGGCTCGCCGGCAGCGAGGCGACCTGGCAGCTCGCGCAGCGTGGGTATGACGTGGTGATCCACGAGATGCGCGGCGTGCGCGGCACTGAGGCGCACAAAACCGACAAACTGGCCGAGCTTGTCTGCTCGAACACCTTCAAGAGCACCGAGGTCACCAACGCGCACGGGCTGTTGAAGGCCGAGATGCGGCTGCTGGGGTCGGTGGTGCTCGAGTCGGCCGATGCGGCGCGCATTCCCGCGGGCACGGCGTTGGCGGTGGATCGCGACATCTTCTCTGCCGGGGTCCACGACCGGCTGATGGCGCACCCACGGGTGAGGGTGGAGCGCGGTGAGGTCACCGATTTGCCGTCGCCGGGGATTGTTGCCACCGGTCCGCTCACCAGCGAGGCGCTGGGCGAGACCATTCGCGCGCGACTCGGCGTGGCCTCGCTGGCGTTTTATGATGCCATCGCGCCGATTGTCGCGGCGGAATCGATTGATGCGGAGATCGTCTTTTCTGCGTCGCGCTACGGCAAGGAGACCATGGATGGCGAGTCGGACGCGTACATCAACTGTCCGATGTCTCGCGAGCAGTACGACGCCTTCATCGCGGCGCTGAGCGCGGCCGACCAGTTCACGGCACACGAATTCGACAAGGTGCCCTACTTCGAAGGGTGCATGCCAGTGGAGGAGATCGCGCGGCGCGGGCCGGAGTCGCTGCGGTTCGGGCCCATGAAGCCGGTGGGGCTGGAGGATCCGTGGAGCGGGCGGCGGCCCTGGGCGGTGGTCCAGCTTCGCGCGGAGGACAAGGCGGGGCGGATGCGAAATCTCGTCGGTTTCCAGACGCGGCTTCGAATCCCCGAGCAGCAGCGCGTGTTTCGCATGATTCCGGGATTGGAGAACGCTGAGTTTCTGCGATTCGGTTCGATTCATCGCAACGCGTATCTCAACTCTCCCGCGTCGTTGACGCCGCACCTCTCGTTGCGCGACGATCCGCGCGTGCTGTTTGCGGGGCAGGTGACGGGCGTCGAAGGCTACACGGAGAGCACAGCCACGGGGCTTCTCGCGGCGATCAATCTCGATCGCATGCTGCGCGGGTTGGATCCGGTGATTCCGCCGCCCACCACGATGCTGGGCGCGCTGTACCGGTACCTTCGCGAGGCCGATCCCAAGCACTTCCAGCCAATGAACGCGAACTTCGGGTTGGTGGAAGAGCTGCCGGACCCTCCGCGCGACAAGGCGCGCAAGAAGGAGCTCTACGCCGAGCGGGCGTTGCGCGACCTGCGCTTTTGGGCGGAGGGAAGCGGCGTGTCACTCGCCGAAGCCGGGGCGGGCCACAGCTCGGTCTGAGGCAGTTCCCCTTCGAGCTGCCGCCGGACCTGCGCGATGATGTCGTCCGTCGCGTTCGGATTGCCCACCACATCGTACTCGCGCACATCGAGCCGAAGCACGGGGCACTTCCGAAAATCGGTGATCCACCGTCCGTAGCGGTCGTGCAGCGCCGAGAAATAATCGGGGTCGGCATCGCGCTCGCCGGGGCGCCCGCGCGTCGCAATGCGCTCCAGGATCGTGTCCAGCGGGCCTTCGAGATAGAGGAGCATCCGCGGTGGGCGCGCAGCGGGTGCGTGCAGCAGTTCGGCGTAGAGCTGCTCGTAGAGCTTCCAGTCTGCGGCGCTCATATAACCCTGCTCGAAGAGCCCTCGCGCGAAGATCTCGGCGTCTTCGTACCAGGTGCGGTCGAGCACCCAGCTGCCGCCCATCGCCCGCATTCGGCGCATGGCCTTGAAACGTGTGGCCAGGAAGTGCAGCTGCAGGTGGAGGCCGTAGGTGCGCATGCCCTCAGCGTCCGAGTAGAACTGATCGAGCCAGGGGTTGTCGTCGTCCACGCTTTCGAGCGCGAGCTGCAGGCCGAACCGCTGGGCGAGGGCGCGCGAGAGCGTGGTCTTGCCACAGCCGATCATGCCCGCGACGCCGAGGATCATGGATGTATTCTAATAGCCAATGGCCTCGCCTGATTACCTCGCGGCGTTCCTTGAACACCTCGCCAAGGAGCGCGACGTCTCACCGAACACGGTGAAGGCGTACGCCCGCGATTTGGCGGAGTTCGGGGCGTTCCTCGGGCCGTATTTCGGCGAGGGGGAGTGGGCTTGGGCCAAGGTGGACCGGCTGGCGATGCGCGCCTTTCTTGCACACCTCGCGCGGCGGGGATTATCCAAGCGGAGCTCGGCACGCGCGCTGTCTGCTGTGCGCACGTTCTTTGCGTGGATGCACCGCAATGATGTTCTTGAGGACAATCCCGCGCAGGGCGTCGGGACGCCGAAACTTGAGCGGCACCTGCCGGGGCATCTCGATCGTGCGCAGGTGGCCACGCTCTTCGCGGCGCTGCAGACGCGCGCATCGGAGGGGAAATTCACTGACGTGCGGAATCTGGCGATTCTCGAGTTGTTCTACTCGGCAGGGTTGCGTGTGTCAGAGCTGCGCGGCGTGAATCGAGTCGATCTCGACTTGCTCGCGGGCCAGGTGAAAGTGCGCGGGAAGGGGCGGAAGGAGCGGATTGTCCCGGTGGGGCAGCACGCGCAGCGGGCGCTGCGCGAATACGAGCGTGTGCGCGACCAGCTCTGCGCGGGGATGGGGCTCAAGGCCGACCGCACCGCGATGTTCCTGAGTTCGCGTGGCAAGCGGATGAGCACGCGAATGATCCAGGTGAGCGTGACGAAGTGGCTGGGCGAGGTTGACGAAGGCGCCGGGCTTTCCACGCACTCGCTGCGGCATTCGTTCGCGACGCACCTGCTGGATGCCGGCGCAGATCTGCGGGCGGTGCAGGAGCTGCTCGGCCACGCGTCGATCTCTACAACGCAGATCTACACGCACACCTCTGTCGAGCGGCTCAAGCAGGTGTATCGCAAGGCGCATCCTAGAGCGTAAGGCGCCAGGTCTCGGCGACGGCCGGCGTGCCAAACATTGCGTGTCGTTTTGTACCTGTGCGCCGGTACCCCGCGGCTTCGTAGAGACGCCGCGCCGCGTGGAGTTCGGATTGCGTCCAGAGGATGATCTCGCGGTAGTGTTGCTCGCGCGCGAACTCGGTGCAGACGCTCACAAGCCGGTGCCCAAGCCTCAGGCCGCGCGCCCAGGGCTCCACAAGGAGGAGGCGGAGCTGCGCTGTGCGGGCTGACGCCCGCGTGACGAACACCGATCCCGCCCGCGCGCCGTCCACTTCGGCGATCCAGCAGCGTTCGCGGCCGCCGTACTTGCCTTCTGCGAAGTCGGCGACGATTCGCGCCACTAGCCCTTCAAACCGCTCGTCGTATCCGTATTCGTCTGCGTAGATCGCACCGTGGCGTTCGACCACCCAGCCGAGGTCGCCGGGGTTCGGCGCACGCAGTCGGACGAGGGGGCGCTGCATGAGGCGCGGCCGAAGTGCCGCGGCGATGGTCGTCATCGCCTGCACGATCACGGGTCGGCCTGCTGGTGCCACGGTGCCGAGCATTCCGCGCATTGAGTTGGCCGCCGCGCCTTCAAGGGAGCGGAGGGTCTCGGCGCCATTGGACGTCAGGCGCAGCGCCTTGAACCGGCCGTCGGGGACTGTGCGCACATGAGTAATGAGGCGCTTTCGAGTGAACGTGCGCACCAGCTTGCTCATGTACCCGCGACTGAAGTGCAGTGTGTCCATCAGGTCGGTGGCCGTCACGTCGCGTCCGTAGCCGATCTCAAATAGCACGCGAATCTGAGCGAGCGAGAACTCACTCCCCAGATGACCGCCGTCGAGCAGCCCGGCCCGCGCGGTGTAGAATCGGTTGAACGATCGGACCTGGTCGACCTGTCGATCTGTTGGCGGGGTTCCGCGTGCCGGCGGTGGCGGCGGAGTTCCACGACGGCGAACGGGTCGGGTGCCGGGTGGCGAAGCGATCAGCGGAATGGGGCGAGGGTCGACCGGCACGGGTCCTCCATCGGAGCTTTCAGAAATAGTTTCCAAAGGAAACTAATTCTGATAAGGGGCCGAGGGGGAGAGGGGGGAGGGGAGCCGGAGGTGGGGACTATACGGGCGGACGGACGGGCGCGGCGCCCCGCGTCGTTTCTATTCCGCCAGTGCGCGCTTCAGATCGGCCATCGAGAGATTCCCGCCACACATCACGACGGCCACGCGCTTCCCCGCCAACTCGGGGGCCAGCACTCGCAGCCCCGCGAGACCCGCAGCGCCAGCACCCTCAGGCACGTTGTGAGTGATGCGAATCAAATCGCGAACCGCCGCGAAGATCGCATCGTCATCCACCGTCACGAACCCAGCCAGTCCTTCGCGCAGCGCATCAAAGGTCAGCTCATACGCCGAGCCAGTGGCGATCCCTTCGGCGAACGTTTTTACCGGCTGCCGCTCGAGCCGGCGTCCCTGTTTCCACGACTCGTACTGCGCTGGCGCACCGGCGGCGCCAACCGCGTAAACCTTTACGCCCGGTGCACGTTCGCGCAGCACCGTCATCGCGCCAACAGCCTGCGAACCACCACCAAGTGCAATCACAATCACTTCGATGTCTGGCTGCTGTTCGACGATCTCCAGCGTCATCGTGCCAGCGCCCGCCACCACCTGCGGGTGGTTTGTCGAATGCACCAGTGTCATCCCGCGCTCCGCCTGAATCCGCGCGCAGGCCACCACCGTCTCATCATAAATCGCACCGGTCTCGATCAGCTCCGCGCCAAGCGCGCGAATCGCCGCGTTCTTCTCCGCGTTGTTTCGCTCCGGCACGCAGATGGCCACCGGCACGCCGAGCAGTTTGCCCGCATAGGCCACGCCCTGGCCGTGGTTGCCCGTACTCGCGCCAATCGCCCCGCGCGCACGCTCGGCGGCGGTCAGCGAGGTCACCACGGACAGCCCGTTCCGGATCTTGAAGCTCTGGGTCGGGTGGTGATTCTCGTGCTTCACCCAGACTCGTATCCCGTTACCCACCAACTCGTTCAGCTGTGGATACTCGCGCAGCGGCGTGGGTGCTAGGAATGGCGTCAGCCGCTCGCGGGCAGCCAGGACGTCGGCGTAGGTGATGGGGAAGGGCATCGGAGAGGGGGTCGGCGGCGCTACGGGGCTCGGGGCAGCGTTAGTTTGCACGAATGCAGCAATATCACGCCACCACCATCCTTTGCGTCATCCGTGACGGCGCCGTCGCCATCGGCGGCGATGGCCAGGTCACCCTCGGCGACACGGTCGTCAAAGCCAATGCCACCAAGGTCCGCCTCCTCAAGGGCGGCAGTGTGGTGGCGGGCTTTGCCGGATCCGTTGCCGACGCGTTCACCCTCTTCGACAAGTTCGAGGAAAAGCTTGATCGCTTTCCCGATAACCTGCCCCGGGCGGCCGTTGAACTTACCAAGGAATGGCGCTCGGACCGCGTCCTGAGGCGCCTTGAAGCCCAGTTGATCGCGGCCAACGCGCGCAGTGGGTTCATCCTGTCGGGCAACGGTGAGGTGATCGAGCCCGAAGATGGCGTGATGGCCATTGGTTCCGGCGGCGCATACGCGCAGGCCGCAGCACGCGCCCTCCTCCGCGAGACGCCGCTCGCCGCCCGCGACATCGTCAAGAAAGCGCTGACCATCGCCGGCGAGATCTGCATCTACTCGAACACCAACATCACGCTCATAGAGCCAGAGAAGTAGCAGCCGAGATGCCGATCAATCGCACCGAACAGGCGCTCGCACGCCTTGCCGACCTCACGCCGCGGAAGATCGTGGCGGAGCTCGACCGCTATATCATCGGCCAGGCCGACGCCAAGAAGGCGGTGGCCATCGCGCTGCGCAACCGGTGGCGCCGGCAGCGCGCCCCCGAGGGCATCCGCGAAGAGATCGCACCCAACAACATCATCCTCATCGGCCCCACGGGTGTCGGCAAGACGGAGATCGCGCGCCGCCTCGCCAAACTCACCGGCGCCCCGTTCATCAAAGTCGAGGCCTCCAAGTTCACGGAGGTCGGCTACGTGGGCCGCGACGTTGAGGGTATGGTGCGCGACCTGGTCGAGAGCGCGATCGACCTCGTGCGCACCGAGCGCGAGACCGAAGTCGAAGACCTCGCCCACGACAAAGTGGACGAGCGGTTGCTCGATCTCTTGCTGCCGCCGCCAGCCGATATCGCCGGGCCAAATACGGCCCAGTCGGCCACCGAGGCAAGCGACCGCGTCTTTGTCGCATCGGCCAGCGGCAGCGTGACCGCCGAGCAGGAGGCCGCCCGCGATCGCTACAAGCGCACGCGCGACAAACTCCGTCAGCTGCTTCGCGACGGCCAGCTCGAAGCGCGTGAGGTCGAGGTCGAAGTCGCCAGTCGCGCTACCCAGCTGCCCGACATGGGCAATCAGCCCGGTGCGCCCGACACCATGGCCAACCTCGGCGAGATGCTCTCTGAGCTGATGCCGAAGAAGCGCAAGAAGCGCACGGTGCCCGTCTCCGAGGCGCGGCGCCTGCTGCTCGACGAAGAGTTCGACAAACTCATCAATCTCGACGACGTTACCGCCGATGCGATGGAGCGCGTCGAGAAACTCGGCATCATCTTCCTTGATGAAATCGACAAGATCGCCGGCGCCAAGAGCGAGATGGGCGGGCCCGACGTCTCGCGCGAGGGCGTGCAGCGCGACCTGTTGCCAATCGTCGAGGGCTCCAACGTCCCCACCAAATACGGCATGGTGAAGACCGACCACGTGCTGTTTGTTGCGGCCGGCGCGTTTCACGTCTCCAAGCCGAGCGACCTGATTCCCGAGCTGCAGGGCCGTTTTCCGATTCGGGTGGAACTCAAGTCGCTCACCGAAGCCGATTTCGTTCGCATCATGACCGAGCCCGAGAACGCGCTCACCAAGCAGTACGCCGCGCTCGTGGGCGCCGAAGGCACGCAACTGGAGTTCGGCGCCGACGCCATCGCCGAGATTGCGCGCACGGCCGCGCAGGTCAATCAGCGCATGGAGAACATCGGTGCCCGTCGGCTGCACACGGTGATGACGACGCTGCTCGAAGAGCTGATGTTCGAGTTGCCGGAGCGGGGCACCGAGCCGGTGAAGGTGGATGCAAAGATGGTCCGCGATCGACTCAAGGCGATCGTGGAGGACGAAGACCTGCGGAAATACATCCTGTGACCAGTCGACTCTCAGTTCTCTCCACCAATCTCCAAGGCTCGATGATCCTGCGCATCGCCGGCGAAACCCGGGCGATGATGGATGCGGGAAATCCGGTCTGCAATCTCACGGTCGGTGATTTTGGCCCGAGCGAGTTCCCGATTCCCAAGGGGCTGGCCGAGGCACTCTCGCGGCAGGTGATGGCGGGGCAGACGAACTATCCGCCGTCGAATGGCGTGCCCGAACTACGCAACGCCGTCCGTGCTTACTACAAGGAATGGCTCGGCTTTGATGTCGGGTTCGACAACGTCCTTATCGCTGCCGGCGGTCGCCCGATCATTTACGGCGCGTACCGAGCCGTGGTGAATGCGGGCGACACCGTCGTCTATCCGACGCCGAGTTGGAGCAATGAGTTCTACTCGTACATCGTCGGTGCGAAAGTGGCCGAAGTGCCTTGTGGCCCTGAGACCGGGTTTCTCCCCACGGCTGCGAAGCTCGCGCCGCACTTGAAGGGCGCCAGGCTCCTCGTGCTCAACTCGCCGATGAATCCCTGCGGCACGCTCTTCGGCGAGCAGCAGCTGGGTGATATCTGCGACGCGGTGTTGGCCGAGAACGCGAGCCGACCGGCTGGCGAGCGGCCGCTCTATGTGCTCTACGACCAGATGTACTGGATGCTCACGTTTGGTGGCGCCAAGCATTACACGCCAACAGGGCTGCGTCCGGAAATGGCGGAGTACACCATTTATGTCGACGGCATCTCCAAGTGTTTTGCTGCGACTGGGCTTCGTGTGGGCTGGGGTGTGGGCCCGGCGGATGTCATGACCGCCATGGGCGATTTGCTCACCCACGTTGGCGCCTGGGCGCCCAAGCCGGAACAGGTGGCCACAGCGGAGTTCCTGCCCAAGTCGGCGGAGATTCGCGCGTTCCACACCACGATGTTCCCCGGGCTCGAAGGGCGCCTCGCGCTCCTCGCTGACGGCATCGCGGCCCTCAAGCGCGACGGGTTCCCGGTGGACTCCACACCGCCGCGCGGCGCGATGTACCTGAGCGCGCAGTTCAACCTTGTGGGCCGCAAGACGCCCGACGGCACGGTGATGCAGAACAACGACGACGTCCGGCGTTACCTGCTCAAGGCCGCCGGGCTCGCGATGGTGCAGTTCCAGGCCTTTGGTGCCCGCGACGAAACCGGCTGGTTCCGGCTCTCGGCGGGCGCGGTCTCGCCGGAGAGCATCCAGGCGCTGCTGCCCCGACTCCGCGAGGCGTTGAAAGCCGTAGTTTAGGGCGGCTATGACCGCAATCGCCCAACTCAACGCCGCCCTCGCGGGCCGCTACGCCGTCGATCGTGAGATCGGCGCGGGCGGCATGGCCACGGTCTATCTCGCGCGCGACCTCAAGCACGACCGCAACGTTGCGCTCAAAGTGCTCCTCCCCGAACTCGGCGCCATCCTCGGCGCCGAGCGGTTCCAGAGCGAGATCAAGGTCACGGCGAATCTGCAACATCCCAATCTCCTGCCGCTCTTCGACAGCGGCGAGGCGAATGGGCTCCTCTTCTATGTGATGCCGTATGTGGAAGGCGAGAGCCTCCGCGCGCGGCTCGACCGGGAGAAACAGCTTCCGATCAACGAGGCGATTCGCATTGCCAGTGCCGTGGCGAGTGCGCTCGACTATGCGCACCGACACAACGTCATCCATCGCGACCTGAAGCCGGAGAACATTCTCCTCCACGACGGGCAGCCGCTCGTGGCCGACTTCGGCATCGCCCTCGCCGTGAGCAAGGCGGGCGGGCAGCGCGTCACGCAGACGGGCCTCTCGCTGGGCACACCGCAGTACATGAGCCCGGAGCAGGCGACGGGTGACCGCGCGATTGACGGCCGCACGGACATCTATTCGCTCGGCGCAGTCACGTACGAAATGCTGGCTGGCGAGCCGCCGCATCTGGGCACCACGGCGCAGGCCATCGTCGCCAAGGTGCTGACGGAAATACCGCGCAGCGTGCGGCTGGCGCGGCCGAGTGTGCCGGAGCACGTGGAGGCGGCCGTCGAGAAGGCGCTCGAGAAGCTCGCGGCCGACCGCTGGGCGACGGCGAAGGAGTTTGGCGACGCGCTGGTCAACGAGAGCGCGATGCACGCGACTTCAGCGTCGGGCACGCGGGCGCGAGCGAAGGCGTCGAAGCCGGGATTGAGCGCGCGCGCGCAGGTCGCGATTGCGGTTGGCACGGCGATAGTCGGCGTGATCGCAACGAAGGCGGCGGAGCGATGGCTGGACGATACACCGCCCGCGCGCGACTCCCACTTTGTGCTTGCGATGCCGGATTCGCTTGCGGTAGCGCCGCCCCGCGTGGGAACATCTCGCGTGGCGCTCGCGCCCGACGGCTCTCAGCTCGTGTATACGTTCGAGCACAACGGTGCCACCGGGCTGGCGGTTCGGCCGCTCGGAGACCCGGTCGCGCGGAGAATCCCCGGAACCGACGCGGCCGCGTATCCCGTCTTTTCACCTGACGGCCAGTGGCTGGCGTTCGTGGATCGCCGTGACCGGAAGTTGAAGAAGGTTCCGGTGGCGGGGGGCACGCCGACCGTCCTCGCCGACTCGGCTGGGTGGCTGAGTTGGGGGGCAGGCGGGGCGATCATGTTCACGAATGTGAGCGGCGTGTTTACGGTGCCGCCGGATGGCGGCGCACCGACGCGCGTGCACACCTTCGACTCGACGACATCTGTCGGACGATTCGCGCAGCCGAGTCTTCTCCCCGGCGGCAAATACGCCTTGGGCTCGCTTCGCGGTGGTGGCGAGAACGAACTAGCCGTGCTGGACCTCGCCAACGGAACGGTCACGCGTCTGGGCGCGGCGGGCTCCGTCCCTGTGTACGATGGCCGCGGGCACATCCTGTTTACGCGGATCGATGGCACGCTCTACGCCGCGCCATTTTCTCTGAGGAAGCGCAAGATCACCGGGTCGGCGGTGCCCATCGTGCCCGAGCTGCAGGTTGTCCTCGGTGACCGGGGAGATTTTGCAGTCGCGCGCGACGGCACACTCGCCTTTATGACTGGTGGCACTCGGCTCCGGCAGCTGGTGCGCGTGGACCGCGACGGGCGCGAAACGCTGCTGACACCCGATGAGCGCGTGTTCGGATGGCCGCGCATTTCCCCGGATGGCAAGCGAGTTGCACTCGAGATTGGTGAGGTGGCCACGCGGCGGTACGATGTCTGGGTCTACGACGTCGGTCAGCGTACGCTCAGCCGGGTCACCAGTAACAGTTCCGGCTCACGGCCCGGCGGCTGGATGCCCGATGGCCGACGTATCGTATTTGCGGCGGCAGACTCCGCAGGGGCCGCAATCGGCGCGCGGTTGACGATGGTTCAGGCGATTCCCTGGGATAACAGCGGCCCAATCGACACGCTGGCGCGCGTGACGGAGCGCCTGCCCTGGGCCGCGACCACTGGGCCGGCGCATAGTTGGTTGCTCGTGCGCACGACGGATCGCAGCCTGAGCAACACGGGGGGCGATTTTCTGCTCGCACCGATCGACACCCCGGCAGCGCTACGGCCGTTTGTGGTCTCACCGGCGAACGAGCAGGCGCCACGTCTCTCGCCTGATGGCCGCTTCGTGGCCTACGCGAGCGACGAAACCGGCGTCTCCGAAGTGTACGTGCGTCCTGTGCCGGGGCCGGGTGGACGGCTGCAGGTGTCCAACGGCGGCGGGAACACACCGATCTGGGCGCGGAACGGAAAGGAGCTCTTCTATCGCACATCGACTCGCGTGGTGGCGGCCACACTGTCGCTGGGCGCCGAGCTGGCGGTGACTCGGAGAGATTCGCTCTTCGTCGATATGTACTACAACGATTTGTCGCCGCAGTTCGACGTCTTTCCTGATGGCAGCTTCCTCGTGATCCGCGAGGCACCGGGGTCGGATGCGAAACTGAACGTCGTCGTCAACTGGCAGGCCCTGCTCAAGAAGCAGTAGCCCCCCGAACGCCAGCCGCCTTCGGGTCGTTTCGGGGTACCGCCCTCACCGGGCAGGGGTAGATTCCGACCCTTCCCCTATGACCAGCCAGCGCCCGCACCGCGACTTCCTCACCATGGCCGACTTCTCGAAAGAGGAGTTGGACGGGCTGTTCGCGCTTGCGGCACGAATGAAGGCGGGCCGCTACACAAAGCGGCCGCTCGCCGGCAAGGCGCTGGCCATGATCTTCATGAAGTCGTCCACGCGTACCCGCGTGAGCTTCGAGGTCGGCGCGTCACAGTTGGGCGCACAGGCCCTGTTTCTCTCGCCGCGCGACGTGCAGCTTGGCCGCGGTGAGCCCGTGGCCGACACGGCGCGCGTGCTCGCGCGCATGTGCGACGGCATCATGATTCGCACCTTCGCACAAACGGAGGTCGAGGAGTTGGCGCGGGTGGCGGATGTGCCCGTGATCAACGGCCTCACCAACGAGCACCACCCCTGCCAGATCCTCGCCGATCTGCTCACCGTCGTCGAGGCGCACGGCGGCTACGCGGGCAAGACGATCGCTTGGATTGGTGACGGCAACAACGTCGCCAACTCCTGGCTCGACGCAGCGGCGCGATTGGGCTTTGAACTGCGTCTGGCCTGCCCGGAAGGCTACGACCCCGACCCGCTGGCGCTGAAGCGTGCGCAGAAACACGCCAAGGTGACGCTCACGCGCGATCCGCGCGAGGCCGCCGCGGGCGCGCACGTGGTGAGCACCGATGTGTGGGCCTCGATGGGCCACGAAGACGAACAGCAGAAACGCGCCGAGATTTTTTCGGGATATCGCGTTGACGATGCATTGATGAGTCACGCGGCAACGAACGCAATCTTCCTGCACTGCCTTCCCGCGCACCGCGGTGAGGAAGTCGCTGCCTCTGTGATTGATGGCCGGCAGAGCCGCGTGTGGGACGAGGCCGAGAACCGGCTGCACGTGCAGAAGGCTGTGATGGCGGCGCTGATGGGGGGCGAGGCACTGGTTCGCGAAATGCGCGCACCGGCGCGAGTGCGCAAGGCCGTGATGGCGAAGGTGCGCGGAGCAGCGCGCCAGCGACCGAAGCCAAAGAAGTAGCCGTGGCCTACGATCCCGCACTGGCTGATCGTATTCGCGCCGCCGTGAAGGGCGAGCGCGGCGTCACTGAGAAGGCGATGTTCGGTGGCATCGCCTGGCTCAAGGGCGGCAACATGTTCGTCGGCACGCTCAAGGATGAGTTGATGGTTCGTGTGGGCAAGGACGCCCACGACGAACACGTGAAGCGGCCGCACGCGCGCATCATGGATTTCACCGGCCGGCCGATGAAGGGCTATCTGGCGATCGCCGCAGCGGGGGTCAAGACGGTGCCCCACGTGAAGGCGTGGGCGGAGCGCGCACTCGCGCACGTGTCGACTCTGCCGGTCAAGGCAGCCAAGCCCAAGAAGTGACGGCGCTTAAAGCCGCCATAGCGGCCGACACACACATCGTCCTCTGGTTCTTCCCTAAGGCCGGCTCCACCGGCTGCACGGAAGAAGCCTGCGCGTTCAAGTCTGCGATGCCGAAGCTCAAGAAGGCCGGTGTCACGGTAGTTGGCATCTCCCCGGACTCGCCGCGCAAACTCGCCAACTTCCGCAAGAAACACCGCTTGCCGTACGCCCTCCTCTCCGATGGCGACGCCCTCGTGGCCAAGGGACTCGGCCTCTGGGTGCCCAAGGTGCTCTTTGGTCACCACTACTTCGGCGTCGAGCGCGTGACCTACATCCTCGACGCGAAGGGCAAGGTGGCAAAAGAAATCCGCGGCGTGACCCCGAAGGAGCACGCCGCGGAAGCACTGCAGTTCTTCGCGCCGCGCTGAGGTAAACCCGCGCGGCGCGGCAGGAGCTACATCTTGCCCATCACCATGATGTGTGCCTTGGGCGTTCCCGGGAACATCAGCCAGGGTCCGCTCGTGCTGGGCCGCGTGCTCACGCCGATGTCCGCACCGGTCGAGCCCGGAACGTAGATCACACCGAGGTGGTTGGTGCCTGGCGCGACCTTGAGGGTCTTCGGGTCCCAGGCGTCCTTCTTGCCCGTGATGGAGTAGAGCGCGCCGGCCTTAGGCATCTTGATCTTGCCTTCGGCGATCTCTTTGTACCGGATGGAATCGACATTCGCGCGTGCACCCATCTTCTCGCGGATTTCGCGGCCGCGGGCCATGAACGGCTCGAGACTCTCGTGGTAGCAGGCGACATGGAAGTCAGGACGTGTGGGCCAGAGCGCGAGGCAGATCATCCCGTTGGTGCCGGGTTTGAGCATCTCGAGCTTGCCCTCGGTTTTGAAGCCCATCACAGCCGCGCCCGCGCGCATTTCTTCGGGCAGCGGAAGCACGGCGGCCGCGAGCTGCTCGGTGACTGGCGGAAGCGGCGCGGCGGCCTGGGCGGCGAGCGCAGCGGGGACGAGAATCAGGGCGAGGAGTTTCATGTTCGTATAGGCGGTGTGGGAGGACAACAGCGTAATACTATACGAAAAGACCCACGGCCACCGCGACTCCGGCTACAGTTGCGACCCTTTCGGCTACTCGCGCACGGGCAGCAGTCACGGCATCCGCCACCCAGCGCGCCGCCTTGCCGAGCGCGTAGCCCGCGACTGTGGCCAGCTCGTCCACGTTCGGTGTTACCGACTCGCCTAGCGACGTCAAGATCTTCGTTCGCATCCGCAGCACCACCGGGCTCGCGACGGGAACGATCTGGAAGTAGGGGTCATAGCGCGTCCCGATGCCTTCGATCAATGCCGCCGTGCGCGCGAAATAGACTGCTTCTTCTGTCAACGCGATCGGAGAATCAAACAACGTCTTCATCACGCGATCGGCGAGGAGCATGTTGATGCGATCCTTCGTCGTCGTGCGCGTAAACGCGCCATGTATCAGCAGCTCAGCGATCCACCGCACGGTGGCAGGATCGGTGCCGGGTGCCATCAGCCCCATCTCGATGAATCCCTGCGTCACGCCCTCGGCGTCGCGCCGCACTGCCGCGAGCGAGGTGTGGACGAGCGCTTTGCGCATGGGCACTGGCACGCGCACCACAGCGCCGAAGTCCACGAGAATGATTCGCCCGTCCGCGCCGACCATCACGTTGCCCGGGTGCGGGTCGGCGTGGAAGAGGCCGTCGATGAGCTCCATCTGGATGTAGAGCTCCACGAGGGTCTGCACGACGTGTGTGACGTCGATCTTCGCGCCGGGCGTGGTGTCGAGCCGGTCGATGCGCGTCCCTTCCATGAACTCCATCACGAGCACGCGCCGGCGCACCAGGTCGGGATAAATGCGCGGAATCCGCACGCGCGTGCTCCCGGCAAAGTTCGCGCGAATCGTCGTGGCGTAGATGGCTTCCTGCTCGAAGTTCAGTTCCTCGCGCACGCGCGTTTCGTACGCCGCCAGCGCGGTCATCTCGCGCTTGATGTGGTGATGGCCCCAGGTGCGGTCGAGAAAACGGAGTATCCGCCGGAAGGCGAGGATGTCGGCGGCGACATCCACCTCGACGCCCGGCCGCAACACCTTAACGGCGACGGTCTCGCCGTTCAGCCGCGCGCGATGCACCTGCGCGAGCGACGCCGCGGCGACGGGCACGCGCTCGAAGTTCTCGAAGATATCGTCTACATCGCGCCCGTACTCTTCCTGAATGCGCTGGCGAATCACCTCGAACGGCAGCGCTGGCACCTGATCCACTACTGAGCTGAGAGCGCCCAGATACGGCTCGGGAATCAGGTCGGCGCGCGAGGCGAAGACCTGCGAAATCTTGATGACGCTGGGACCCAACCGGCCGATGGCGCGCAGCAACCACGCCGCGCGGCGCTGGTGGAACTCGGGCGTGCGCTTGAGCCCCAAACCCCACCAGATCCACCGCTTGCGGTCGCGGAGGATCGAGATGGCTATGGGGCCGAGGACCCAAAGGACGCGGAGGGTGTGCACGAGCGAAATATGCCTCTCCGACACTACGCGAACCCGGACAGGCGAGTTCCGTGCTCGTGAACTAGGCCCGGAATTCCTTCGGCACGAGCAACCGTTCGATCCCCTCGTACACGGCAATCAGGTGCCGCACGTTGGAGACGAAGTCGATCTCGCTGACATCAATCTCCAGCACCGGCCCGCGGTACCACCCCGTGGACCGGATATTCGGCACGAACTGGTCGTAGCGCCCGTTCAGCGCGCGCACGAGACGCGCGAGCCCTTCGGGCACCTCACCCTCGGCGTCTCCCTGCTCCTCGCCGCGCTGCCGGTCGCGGATGTTGCGGAGCAGGTAATCAACCGGGCTCTTCAGTAGAATCACGAGCCCGGGCCTCGACAGCGCGCGAAACTCGTCCTGCAACCGGGCGTCAATCACGTCGAGCGACGCGGCCGTGAGGTACGGCACGTCCATATCGCGGTGCAGCACTTCGCAAAACGCATACCGGTCGGCGAGGGGCGAGCCGTCAATGCACGTAGACGCCGAGAGATGGGGCGCGGCCTGGAGCTGCATTTTGCGCAGGTCGAGATACGCGTGTTGAATGTCGAGCGCGGCGTGCTCCAGCTGACGCTTGGCTTGCTGCCACTCGGGTGACGTCTCGCTCGACCGCTGCTGCACCTGAATGAAATCGTTGATGGCGCCATAGTAACGCCCCAGCGTGCGCTTGGCCGAGTGCTTGGCCGTCGCGAGTAGCGGAAAGAGCGAGGGGTTCTGCGCGATGTGGTCCTCAAACCCATCGTCCGGCAGCTCGAACAGCGCGTTCATTCCCGTGCTGTAGGCCAGCAACTTCACGAGCGAACTCTTGCCGGCGCCAATATTGCCGCAGCAGGCAATCAGCGTTTGGTGCTTGCCGAGGTAGGTGAGGAGACGGCGCTCGACCGTGGTGAGGCGGTGGGCAATGTCGTGCCGCTTAATGGACGGATCTTCGCGGACCTGCAGCAGCTCCGGTGTCGGCGGGTTCATCGGCTGCTGCCGTTCACGCGGCGTGCCGCCACCATCCGGCGCACCTTCTCCCGAATCGTCCCGGCGGCCACGTGCACGTAATCCGGATGCTCGTCCATATCGATCTCGGCCGGCAGAATCACCACGTCCGAGTCCGGCGGCACGATGGAGACTTCCTGGTACTTGCGCAGCGTGTCGCGCCAGTCGGCCACAAGGTCTTCGTACCGCGCGTGGATCTGCGTGAGGTAGTCGAGGGTGATCGTCTTCGCATAGGCGTCGCCCGCGCGCGCGCGGGAGCGGCGGCGTTTTTCGAGCAGGGTCGGCTCAGTGCGCAAATAGACCGTGAGGTCGGGGAGCCGGATCCGTTCGTTGTTGAGCGTCTGGTGGAAAAGCGTGTAGTAGAGCTCGGCGTGCGCGGCCGGCATTTCACCGGCGTCAATCATCCGCCGAACAAAGACCTCGGGGCCATCGAGAAACGGACGGTCCTCGAGCACGATCACCGCGCCCTTGCTCTCGCGGGTCATCAGGTGGCGAATCTCGCGCTGTTGCAGCACCCGCATATGCAAAAAGGCGACTTCGGTGGCGAAGATATTGGCCACCCGATCCTGATAGAAGAGCTTCAGGCAGCGGTCGGTGAGGGAGTTCTTCTCCACCCGCTCTGTGAACGAGTACATCTCCGCATCGCCGAGCAGGGCTCGCAGCTCCGATCGATATGGCTCGGCCGTGAGCGCGTTCATCAGGGTGGTCTTCCCCGAGAACAGGTTGCCCATGATGCCAATGTGAAAGTTGCCGATTGCCATAGGGACAGCGAATATGCGTCCCGGCACGTGAGATTTCCACGAATCGGCCCACCATGTGCGCGGCCGAAGACTTTCGGCGATACTCCTGACTACGATGCCACTTCCCCAGGCCACCCCCGACATCGGGCTCACATGGGCGCTTCAAGCGTCGCTCGCCGCCGGCGTTGCCATCGCCGGCGCGGCTGTTGCGCTGATGTTCCGTCGGCCGGCGATGCGCAGCCTGGCCGGCGCCCTGATCAGCATTTCGGCAGCCACGACGACCATCTGGGCCGCTCTCGAAGCGAACAATGCCGGTTGGCCGCTCTGGGCTGTTGTCGGAGTGTTGAGCGTTTCGGTCACGCTGTCGCCGGTGATTGGCTACCAGTTCTATCGTCAGCTGATTCGGCTGCTGGCTGGCGAATCGGCCGTCGCCGCGCCGCCGGTCGCACAGACGACGGCAATCGCCATAGCCGGCTTCATGGCCTTCGTGGTCATTGGCATGACGACTGCGGATGTCACGTCGGGTCGGCCGATCATCATCGCAATAATCGGTTCGGTTCTGGTTTTTGCCGGTCTCGGATGGCTCTTCGTTGCGGCAGGCCAGGCCCGGCAGCGCAATGGTGGCAAGCGTTGGGCGCTCGCGATCCTGCAAGTCTCGTTTGTGCTGTTGGCGGCCCGCAACGGGATCAACATCGTGGTGGCGGCTGTTTCTGCTGCCACAGGCGGTGAACCGCAATTCAGCATGACGGCCACGGTCGCCCAGGCCTTCCTGATCGTGGCCGCGCTCTCGCTGCAGCTGGTGGCCGTGCTCGACGAAGAGCGCACCCATTCGCTCCAGCAGTCGGAGAAGCTTCGCCAGGCCGAGTTGACTGTTGCCGCGTCGCAAAGGATGGAGAGTCTCGGTCGGATGGCGGGCGCTGTGGCGCACGACTTCAACAACGTGCTGGCGGCGATTTCGGTGGGTGCGCAATCGGCGCTTGCGGCGCCTGCCGAATCACAGGATGAGGCGCTGCGCGAGGTGGAGGAGTCGGCGCGGCGTGGCAAGGCGCTCACGGAGCAGCTGCTGGCTTTTGCGCGCGCCGAGCAGTCGAAGGTCACGCGATTCGACGCGCGCGCGCAGGTGGAGAAGTTACGCTCGTTTCTGGAGCGCATCGCCGGGCGGCGCAACACGTTACAGGTCGAACCCGCCGGGGCGCTGCAGCTGATCGACATGGACGTGACGCAGTTCGACCAGGTGGTCATCAATCTGGTGTTGAATGCGCGCGACGCGATGCCGGCGGGAGGGGTGATCGTTGTGCGAACGGGGGTTGACGGCAACTCGGCGAGCCGCGAGACGGTACACATCGTCGTCGAAGACAGCGGCGACGGGATCGCGGCCGACGTGCTGCCTCACATCTTCGAGCCCTTCTTCTCGACCAAAGGCCCCGGCACTGGTACAGGACTCGGGTTGGCGATCTGCGACCGAATTGTGCGCGCGGCCGGCGGCACGATCACGGTGAAGTCGGATGCGGGGAAGGGCACGCGCTTCGACGTCGCGATTCCGCGCGCCACCGAAGTGTGACCGCCCTCGCCCGCGTCACTGAATCGCCGCTCGTGCAGGTGGCGACGCAAGCCGAGCGGACGCCGGGCACTATCAAGCTCTGCTACGGGGAGTCCGATCTCCCGACACCGGCATTCATTGTGCGCGCCGCGAATGAGGCGGCGCTGGCGGGGCACACGCAGTACACGCACACCGCCGGCGCGCCGGAGTTGCGCGCCGCGATTGCTGCCAAGGTGCACGAGCTGCAGGGAGTAGAGTTCCGCCCCAGCGAGGTGATTTGCACGGTGGGCGGCACCCTGGCCATCTACCTCGCCATCCGCGCGTGTGTGGGCGCAGGCGATAACGCGGTCATCGTTTCGCCGGCATACGCCATTTACGCAAACGCGGTGGTGATGGCTGGAGGCGAGGCGCGTCAGGTCCCGCTCGCGGCCGAGGGCAAACGTTTCACGCTCGATCTTGCGCGCATCGCGAACGCAATCGACGCGCGCACGCGAATGATTGTGGTCAACAGTCCGTCGAACCCCACCGGATGGATGATCACGGAGACGGAACAACGCGCGCTGCTCGAGTTGGCGGTGCAGCACGACCTGATGCTGCTCTCCGACGAGGTGTACGAGCGGCTCGCGTTTGACGTCGATATCGCGCCGAGTATTGCCAGGTGTACGGACAGCGGCACACGCGACCGCGTGATCGTCGTAAACAGTTTTTCCAAGACCTACAACATGACCGGCTGGCGGCTCGGCTGGGCGCAGGCGAGCGAGCGCAACGTGCGCCTGATGTACGCGGCGGCCGAGTTCATCACGTCCAACCCCACGGCGATGGTGCAACAGGCGGGGATCGCCGCGCTGCGCGACGGCGAGGAGTCTGTTCGCGAACTTCGCGCGCACCTGTCCGCGCGAAGAAACCAGGTGCGGGCCGCGCTCGGCAGTTTGCCGGGCGCGACGCTCGCTGAGCCCGAGGGAGCGTTTTACGCGTTCCTGCGGATTGATGGTCTCATCGACTCGGCGTCCCTCGCCTCCAGGCTCGTGAGCGAGGCGGGCGTGGCGCTGGCGCCCGGTTCCGCCTTCGGTCCCGGCGGCGAGGGGTACCTTCGACTCTGCTTTGCCGCCCGCGAGGCCACGCTGGGTGAGGCGCTTGCCCGTCTGTCCGCACACTCCGCTCTTACCACTCGCACCTGACCCTTCCGGGCGGCACTGCCACTTCGGCATATTGCGTTTTGCGGTTGAACGGCGCCGATCCATCTCTCGGATGTCCGTCAACCGTCAACCGTAAGCCGTCAACCTTCCGTTCAAAATGACAGCCCTCAAGCGCACCCCCCTCTACGGCACCCACGTCGCACTTGGCGGAAAGATCGTTCCCTTCGCCGGCTTCGAAATGCCGGTGCAGTACCCCACCGGCATCACCGCCGAGCACAACGCGGTGCGCAAGGCGTGCGGTCTGTTTGATGTGAGCCATATGGGCGAGTTCATCATCACCGGGCCGCAGGCGGTGGAGTTCGTGAACTATGTGACCACGAACAACGTCGCCGCGCTCGGCATCGGCCAGGTGCACTACAGCGGCATCCTGAATGAGCGCGGAACGTTTGAAGACGACTGCCTCGTCTATCGCGCGGCCGATCACGTGATGATGGTGGTGAACGCGAGCAACAAGGACAAGGATTTCGCGCACATCAGCACGCAGGTCTCAAGGTTCGACTGCAAGCTCGAGGACATCAGTGATGATGTGGCACTCCTTGCCCTCCAAGGCCCACAGGCTCAGGAAATCCTGAGCCGTCATACGGCCGTGGACCTGGATGCCATCAAGTACTACTGGTTCACGCGCGGTACGGTGGGCGGGGTGAAGAACGTGATTGTGGCGCGCACTGGCTACACCGGAGAGGATGGGTTTGAGTTGTACTTCGATCCCGCGCACGCCACGGCGATGTGGAACCTCCTCACGAGCGCCGGCGATGTAACTCCGGCCGGACTCGGCTGCCGCGACTCATTGCGCCTGGAGATGGGAATGGCGCTCTACGGCAATGACATTGACGACACCACGACGCCGCTCGAGGCGAACCTGCAGTGGCTCGTGAAGATGAAGAAGGGCGATTTCGTTGGCCGTGCAGCGCTCGAGGCGCAGAGGGCCGCGGGTCTCACGCGCAAGCTTGCGGCGTTCACCACGCCGGAGCGGACGTTTCCCCGCCACGGCTACCCGGTGTTCGTGAATGGCGTGCCGAGTGGTGAAGTGCGCAGTGGCACAATGAGCCCGAGTTGCGGCGGTGGGATTGGCACGGCCTATGTGCCCATTGCGCACGCGGTCGCGGGGAACACGGTGGAGATCGACATCCGGGGCAAGATGGTGACCGGCACGATTGTCGAGACGCCGTTTTACAAGCACGGAACGCATAGGTGAGTTCAGAGTTCAGGGTTCAGGGTTCAGAGTTGGTTGAGAGTTGCGAGTTCGGAGTTGTGAGTTGGCTCCGCGGCAACTCTCAACTCCCAACTCTCAACCCTGAACGGAAACCCTGAACGCTGAACTCTGAACCCTCAACTCGTTTCAGTTGAAAGTTCTCATCACCCTCACCGACCTCGAGCCCGCCGTCCGGCTCAACGCCCTCCTTGAGGGCGCAGGAATCGCCACGGCCATGGCCAGCCCGGTGGATGACCTGCCGAGCGCCGTGAAGCGTGAGAAGCCGGACGTGATTGTGGTGACCGGCAATCTGCTCGACCCGCCGACGCAATCGCTGGTGCGTCAGCAGCTGTGGGACGGCGCTGCGGTGCTCGGCCTGGCCGATGTCGGCGATCGCGACCTGGAACAGAGGCTCAAGGCCACCGGCTTCAGCGATGTGATCACCAAGCCCGTGGAGCCCGACGAGGTATTCAGTCGGGTGAAGGGGCTGCTGGATCGCCGTGCGCTGGCCGAGCGCACGGGGCTCTATGGCGAGAGCGAGGCCGTGCGCGAAGTGCTGGTGAAGATCGCGCAGATGGCGCCCGTCTCGAGCACGGTGTTGATCGAGGGGGAGAGCGGAACCGGCAAGGAGCTGGTGGCGCGGAGCATCCACACGATGAGCCCGCGGCGCGGCAAGCCGTTCATTGCGGTGAACGTGGGCGCGCTGCCGGAAACGTTGCTGGAGAGCGAACTCTTTGGCCACGAGAAGGGGTCGTTCACAGGCGCGGCCGAGCGGCGCATTGGCCGGTTTGAGCTGGCGAATAGCGGGACGTTGTTCCTGGACGAGATCGGCGACGTGCCGCACTCCACGCAGGTGAAGCTCCTGCGGGTGCTGGAAGAGCGCGAGCTCACGCGCGTGGGCGGCACAACGCCCATTCCGGTTGATGTCCGAGTGGTGGCGGCGACGAACCGGCCGCTCAAGGAGACGGTGGAGCGAGGAAACTTCCGCAGCGATCTCTACTACCGGCTCAATGTCCTGTCGATTTATCTGCCTCCGCTGCGTGAACGGCGGACGGACATCGTGCTGCTCGTGCGGCGCTTTGTGCAGGAGTTCAGCCAGCAGCACGGCCGCGAGTTCCGCGGTATCACGCCCGACGCGATGCAGGCGCTGGTGGAGTACTACTGGCCCGGCAATGTGCGGGAGTTGCGGAATCTCATCGAGTCGATGGTGGTGCTTTCGCATGGCCGGGCGATCGGGCTGGAGGACATTCCCAAGGCCATCCGCGACCAGGGCGGCGCGCGCAACCTGCCGGTACCGGTGGGCAACATCGTGCGCGAAGAGGAAGGGGCGCGCGGGCGGGAGCTGGAGTTCATCGTGCGTTCGTTGGTAGAGCTCAAGCTCCAGATGGAGGAACTGCGCCGGCGGGTGGATGACGATCGGGCGCTGCTCTCTGAGGTTTCGCAACTTGGTGCCGGACCCGGTAGCGGCTTCGGCGTCGTGGGTGGCTTGGAGCCGCCTGGCGCAGCAGCGAGCCCCAATGTGGTCACGGTGACGCCAGGGATGACGATGGCGCAGATCGAGAGGGCGAGCATTGAGGCGGCGCTGCGCGAGACGAGAGGCAACCGTCGGAAGGCGGCCGACCTGCTCGATATCGGGGAGCGTACGCTCTACCGGAAACTCAAGGACTACGGAATTCCGCTGACTGACTGAGTCAGGCGACCGGCGGCCGGGCGCGGGTTAGTGGCCTGGGAGTGACCTAAGCGCTTGGTTCGTCGTTAGTTGTATGCAGAATCCGGTCACTGGCTGTAGCGTTTCTATACACTCGGCCATAGTATTCCGCGTGACTGACACACTCACTCAAGGTCATCGCCAAACGTGACTCCCAATCCGGGAAACCCGGGACAGATCGCGGGTACGCTGCTGCCGCTGCTGAAGGCCGAAGAGTTGTTGGCGACGTTGGAGAGTGTGGTGTCAGCGAAAATTGTGGCAGACACGCACGGCAATGTGGACACGATTCACCTGCTGGTGAGTGGCGAGTTGAAGCCCAAGCAGGTAGTTCGGAATGTGGAAAGCGCGTTGGCGGCGCACTTCGGGATGCGGGTGGACCACCGGAAGGTGTCGGTGGCGACGACGATCAAGCGGCCGAAGCCGCCGTTGGCCGAGGTGGCCGCGGAGGCGGCGGCAGCAGAGGAGAAGGCGATTGCGCGGGCGGCCCGGCTTGGGCGCTCGCTGTACTTCGAGGATGTGGAGGTTCGCGGTAGCCGCAGCAAGGGAATGACCTGCCGGGTGACTCTACGGCGCGGGGATCAGCAGTTCGTCGGAGAGGCGGAAGGGCCTGAGGGCGACCGCGTGCGGGTGGATCTGGCGGCGCGAGCGGCGCTCAGCGCCGTGGGGCTGAGTGAAACCGGGGAGAAGCAGTTCTCCCTCGAGGGCGTGAAGGTGGTTGCGGCGTTTGACCGTGAGGTGGTTCTTGTCGCGGTGACGGTGCGTCAGGGGCGGCAGAGCGCGATGCTGACGGGCAGTTGCTGGCTGCGGGACAGTGCGGAGACGGCGGGTGTGTTGGCCGTGCTGGACGCGACGAATCGGTGGATTGAAGGGGGCGTGCAGGCGGCGCTCTGAGGGAATAGCAGTAAGTGCGGATTGGCGTAGGTAACAGAGGAGGAGAATAAGACCCCCGACTCCGGCAAGAGCGGAGTTAAAGCGGGCCTCAAAAGGCACGTTGAGCGGAGCCGAACTTTGGAGCGCAGGCGGCAGATGCTGTCTGCGACTTTTTCTCAAGGGGAGGTGACGCACCATGGCCGCGATCGTCGCGATTTTTGCAGCACTGCGTGACACGCTGATTTGGTAAGCCGAGGTCGGGGGCTCTTCCTTCCATATGGCAACGATGACAACCTCTCGAACACAGGTATTCGTTGCATGCGCCGCAATCCTAGCTCTTGGAGTTCTGGGGGCGGTAGCGCTGTCCACGCCGCCAGTGTCGGCGGAAGACGTTGAGGCCGCGGTGTTCTTCGCCATCGCGGCGCTCGTCGCACACGGCCTCGCGTATCGACTCCGGGGCGGGGGCTTCGGCAATATTGCGTTCATTCCTCTGCTAAGCGGCGTCGCGGTTGCGCCAGGCTTTGCGAGCGTTGTCGGGACCGGAACGGCACTGCTCCTCGGTGAGTACTTCCGTCGACGAGATCCGATCAAGGTCGTCTTCAACTCAGCTCAGCTTACGATTGCAGTCGGGCTAGCCGTACTCGTATACCTCAACACAGGTGGCGAACGTCTTACTGAAGCCGGCCTCAGCAATTTGGTTCCTTTTGTTGCAGCGTTTGGAACGTTTTTCGTCAGCAACGCGATCCTTTTTGCGGGCGTGGTTGCGGTCAGCTCGAATGAACGATTCTCGCATGTGCTGATGCGTGCCGGCGGAGGTGCATCGCTGGTTTATGACCTAGTCGGAATCCCGTTGGTGTTTGGCTTCGCCTATGCATACGTGCGAATTGGATGGGCGTGGAGTGGCGCACTCCTACTTCCAATGTTTGCGATTCGACAGATGTACAAGGTTAATCGCGAACTACAAACCGTGAACGAAGACCTCTTGCAGCTCATGGTCGCTGCAATCGAAGCGCGGGACCCGTACACATCGGGCCATTCACAGCGAGTCGCGGAGTACTCGAAAATTGTTGCCCGCGCCGCTGGCTTGGGACCTCGCGCCACGGAACGGGTCCACACGGCCGCACTGCTCCACGACGTCGGCAAGATCCACGAAGAGTTTGCACCCATTCTCAGGAAACCCGGCCGGCTTTCGGACGCCGAGTTTGCCATTATGAAATCACATTCAGAAAAAGGTGCCGCCCTAGTTGGCCGCGTAACGCAGTTCGAAGACCTCGTACCGGCGGTGCGTGGTCACCACGAAGCGTGGAATGGGTCCGGCTACCCGGATCAAATCGCCGGCGAGAAGATTGATCTATGGGCAAGAATAATTGCGTTTGCGGATACAATTGACGCTATGACAACGGATCGTCCGTACCGCGAGGCTCTTAGTACAGACACGGTTCGCGAAGAAGTCATCCGCGAAGCGGGGCGACAGTTTGATCCGCGAATTGCCGCCGCGCTCACATCGAACTCACGGTGGGCCGATATGGCAAACGCGATTCGGGAGCATCGCCACTCTCACATCCCGCAGACTGCTGAGCGCCGCGTTCCCCGGCACTCGTCGGCGAATACGGGATCCGAACAAGCCCTTGTTTAGAGGAGCTTTGTAGCGGCTGCCACGAACCGTGACTGCTTCGCGGCATGGTGTGGAACGGGCGATGCGAACGTAGCAAGGGCGTCCCGAGCACCGTCTGCCTTGCCAATCGCGATGAGTGCGATCGCGAGCCCGCTTGCGAAATAGTCGGTGCGCCTGAATCCGTGTGCTTTCCGAAGCCAATCTCCCAGCCGATCGGCACACAAGCGGCATAGTTCAAGGTCCCCGCGCGCTGCGCCAAATCGGGCGAGCGTGGCGACGTAGTACAACCGCTGGCGAATGATCGGCTCGTTCTCGGCGCCGTGCGTAGCGCGCGCGAGGAACTCCTGGTTGAGGTTCGGTGGTTGAGCTTCAAGGTCGATCATTGCTCGAAGTATGTCCATGCTCGCGCGTGCGTGTGGCGCTTCGATCTGACGCACCCAAGGTGCAGCCGCCGAAATCCATTCTTCACAGCGAGCTAGCTCGCCAGCCTCGAAGTAGGTCCACGCAACAACGTCAGCTGCCGCCGCGGCCTCATTTACTAGATGGTGTCGAGCAGCGTGCGCGAACGCGTCTGCTGAGGCATCGGCAGCTCTATCGAAGGAGCCGATTACTCTGAGCGGGACCGCCAAGTTCCTCAGCGCATGGCAGTATCCGACCACAGAGCCGGTGTCGCGCTCGGCGTTGACGAGATCTGCAGCCGCGGCGAGCGCAATCGCGATATCTCCGCACTCTGTATTGTAGATTAGGCGTACGCGAAGGGCGCGCGCCGCGACCGATGGCCGTCTCCGATCGAGGAGTTCTGCCTGCTCGGAGAAGAAAGAAAGTTCCGCGCCGTCGAACAGGTTCGCGGCAGCACGCGCGCCCATCCACGCTGCTTCGGCCCGATGCTCACTGTCCGCGTGCGTCGCCAAGACGCACCGTTTCGCCCTTGCGACGGTCAAGCTAAGATCGCCTGTCGCAAAAATGGAAGCCTCAGTTTCGATCAACTCGAGGCTGGTATGCTCGGCAACGCTTGGGCTAAGTTTGCGCTCTGCACCAAGCGCCGAGTACAACGATGCCTGGATCTGGGGCCAAGCGCCAATCGCGCGAAGGCTCGCAATTCGGGTGACGCAGATTCGAAAACGAGCGCCGTCATCTACGGCGAGGGTTAACGCCGTATCGAGTGAGGCGATCGCATCGTCGTGCATGCCATTCGCCTGGTAGTGGGCGGCGGCGTCCTCAAGTGCGACAATCGCGCGGTCGGGTGCGCCGCCAAGCACAAGGTGCCTCGCGGCCTCACTCACGACTCCAGCTTCTTTTGACCGGTGCGCTTCACTCAGGAGAACTTCACCGCACCTGTGATGCAGAAGCGCGCGCGGGGCCGGGCGCATTTGACTCGCGAGCTCTTCTTGCCACAAATCATGAAGCACTAAGGACCCAGATTCTCCCTCGACACCTGAGATCCCAAGTTCGTCGACCTCTGTAATACAACTATAGAGTTCAGCCGTAGATGCCTCAAGAACTGCCGCGACTCGCGGAACTGTGGCGTAGCGGCCGAGCAGGGAGCAGCAGTGCAGCACGCGCTGCGCAGCTGCTGACAAACGGCCCACGCGCCCGCGCATCAGTGTGCGAAGATTCGTCGGCAGCGCCTCGGCCGACCCCGTCTCAACCCAGTGTCCAGCGACCTCCCTGATGAACAGCGGATTCCCGCCGGTCACTGAGTAGGCGCGCGCCGCAACTAGATCAACGTCCACCCCGGGCGTGCTAGGCGTCACTGACTTGAACAGCAACGTCGCCGCCTCCCGATCCAGCGGTTCAATGACGCGCGACGGTGTGCGGTCGTCGGTGAACGCGGCCCGCAGTTCGGCAATCCGCGACTCCAGCCGCGCGGTCATCAGCCACATCACCGGCAGTTCCGGAGCGTGTTCGACAATCCACGCCAATAGGCGGAGCGACTGGTTGTCGATCCAGTGCAGATCCTCCAGCAGCAGAATGAGTGGTCCCTCATGGGTAAGCGCACTCAAGAGATCCTGCATCGATGATCGGATGCGCGCCTGAATGGCCTCTGCCTCTTGCGACTTGCCGCTCAGGATGTCGTCCTCGGTCCTGTGCTCAATGAGCCGACGTAGCTGCGCGATCGACTCGGGCGCCGCACCCAGCGCCCCTTCGGACTTGAGCAGCGTCGGGAGCAGTTCCGCAAACACGCTCATCGGCCGGTCGATGTCGCTCGGCTGAAGCCGTGACGTTATCGGCCGCCACCCGCGCATTTCGGCGTGCGCAATGAAGGTCCGCGCGACTGCGGTCTTCCCGATGCCGGGTGGGCCCAACAACATCGCCGTGCACGCTGCGCCCGCACTCGCCTGGTCCAGGCGCGCGTTGAGCCACGACAGATCCTGAGTGCGCGCGATGAGTGGCCCATCGCCAGCCCGCGGAACGCGAAACGACGGCTGGTCCGAAATCCGCCGCCGCAACAGCTTGGCCGGCACGCGAATCGACTCGTCGCGCGTCCCAATCTCCCACAGATAGCCATCAAGGATTCGCAGTGCCTCGGCCTTCGACCCGCCCATCGCCGTGGCCTCGGCCAGCGCCAGCGTTCCCTCCTCGTTCAGCGGGTCAGTCGCCAGGCAGGTACGCGCCATCAACTCAACATCTTGCCAGCGTCCTTCGCGACGCGCGGCGCCAATATGGCGGAGCGTCGCGCGGCGTATCTGCGCTCCGGCATCGCTGCGAAGCTGATCCACCCAGTCTGCAAACGCCGGGGAAAGCCCGGGTTGGTAGAACGGGAGAATGTCGGCCGGTCTGGGTATGTCCTTGATGGCCACGGTCGCGGGCCAGTCTTCGCCGAGCACCGCGTTCAGGTCGCATCCGACGCGTCCCGGCTCCAGACACAGGTCGTCGCCGTCGAGATCGAGTTCGAGCCCCGCGCGTTTGAGGCGATAGACGATCTGTCGCAGCGAGTGCCGTCGTGCGGTGTCGGGGATGTCGGTCCAGATCAGCTCCAGCAGCTCTGCACGCGGGACGCGCTTGCCGGCCCGCACGCCGAGGTAGAGGATGACGCCGAAGAGGACGGCCGCATCCGGACGCACACGTGCTCTCCCGAGCGCGATCTCGCAGGAGGCGATGGCAGTGATCCGGACGGTCGGTTGGCGCAGACGTTACTCCTTTTCCCGGACGCAAGGATGGCGAAGGGTGGCCGCCAAGCGTCACCGCCTCGTCATCGGGGGAATCGCTATTCTACGGTTTCTGGCACTCCCGGCAACCTCTGCATCCTTCGACATGACCGAAAAACGCCAAAACTTCGCCACCGGCACCCCCTGGGAGCCCGTCGTTGGCTATTCACGTGCTGTCCGCGTGGGCAACACCGTACACGTCTCGGGCACAACGGCCACCGCAGGGAACGGCACAGTTGTGGGTGCCGGCGACGCTTACGTGCAGGCAGTCCAGACTCTCCAGAACATCGAAAGCGCCCTCAGCCGC
>Ga0207952_1000405_pt1 | contig 36394 bp, 39 predicted proteins | sample SubbioR12Aug_8Ca_FD_184831 | JGI IMG/M metagenome (GOLD analysis project Ga0207952, IMG submission 184831) | Serpentinite rock and fluid subsurface biosphere microbial communities from McLaughlin Reserve, California, USA - CR12Aug_8Ca (SPAdes) | ecosystem: Environmental > Terrestrial > Deep... | reverse complement strand
ACCATGAATAAGAGACAAGACAACTACTTGGGACTTGGAATTAGGACGGGATTTCTCAGACATCCCCCATTAAAGAGTTAAGAGAGACATATGTCGCGAGACATCAGGGACATATGTCGTGGAACAGGACACCTCATCCTCCGCTCGTTTTACTCGCTTTGGCTGAATCACGGATTTCTCTAGCCGCTCATTTATCTGGAACCCCTGCCCAATTCGGAAGTCATTTCGCTCGGACATCCTCCGCTCGCTTTACTCGCTTTGGCTGAATCACGGATTTCTCTAGCCGCTCATTTATCTGGAACCCCTGCCCAATTCGGAAGTCATTTCGCTCGGACATCCTCCACCGATTTTATTTGTTTAGGTTTAATCTCATTCCGTGGCAATAAAAGACCGAAGCGGATACATCACATGGAAACACGGAAGAACTTGGTTCCGAGTAATTGGAGACCTAAAATCTCAACACACTCCCCTTGTTGTGCTATATGGCGGTCCAGGCAGTGCTCACGACAGCGTTCTTACGATTACAAAATTGTTGAGTGCTAAAGGCCGTCCCGTAATTGTTTATGATCAGATTGGTTGTGGCAAAACATCGTGATGCAATTTATAAGTATGAGAAGTTAGGGAAGCACGCCAACAAGGAATATCTAGCGGCACACTTTGCTTTTGTTGAAGCTCCACTTGAATGGATGCGGGCAACCGAGAAATGGCTAACCGTCAAGAAGCTCTAATTACAGCAGCTTAAATCTCGACACCAAATCGGTATCTCCATGAACTATTGCTTGAACATTTCCGCTTACTTCTTTTTATAACCGGTCGGGCACTTTGGGGCGGTGCAGGTTATTTTTTAAAAGTTTTACCCTTATGGAAACTACTAGGCAATTACTTTATATCCTGCTGTTGCAACCGCCTGTGAAATATCTTCCGAATTGATTGCTTCACTTGAAGTAATGACTGCTACTCCGTCAGCAGCCACCGCCTTCACCTCTGTTACCCCAGAGATTTTCCCAAGCTCAGTATTTACCCTTCCCTCACAATGGCTGCACGTCATACCTTTTATCTTTATTGTTGTTTGCATCTTTACCCTTTCTCACGTAATTTGACTACTTGATTTATTACTGAAGGATCAAACTCACTACCATCAAATGCATAAAGCATCTCATGTGAATCTTGACCTTCGCTCAAATCCAACTCATTTACTATTAGGTTTATGAGTAGAGAATATACAGCCTTGTGCCACACCAGGAGGGTTTTCTGAGAATTGCCTCAGAAGTGGCACGGTCATAAGTTTAAAAGAGAGACCTACTATGAAATTTGCTACACTTTATTTGTGCCAGCACTCAAATTCAAATCACTGCAATTCGCTGGCATAGGTGTTTTAACTATTTTCTTGCTTACAATGAGCCTCTCTTTTGTGCACCAGGTCCACTCTTACTCCACACCACACTCCGGCGTTAGTTCAAGTGCCGCAATCGAATCATCACTCGAACTCAATCAAGTTGCCCCCAGCTCACTTGTCACTAATGTCTGCATTGGTGCGATATTTTTAGTGCTTTTTGTTTGCCGCAAATACTTTCATGGCAAAATTTTCACTCCCTCTGGACTTACTGGCAAAAATGACCGCCTGAGACTCATGAATTTCACACGTCCGCCAAATTTGGTTCTCAGTCTTTCTTTACCCCAACTTGGGGTATTTCGAATCTAAACAAATTCTTATCCCCAAAATCAATTATTCTAACTTGAAAGAAGGATTTGAAAATGTTCAAAAAATTTGTTTTTGTATTGCTTTCCCTTGCGCTAAGTTTTCCAGCATCCCCAGTTCACGCTACTTCCCATGCAAAATCTTTAAGTAATCTCGGAGCAAATGAAATCATGTTTGCTCAACTTATGATCCCACATCACCAACAGGCGATCGATATGTCAAAGACTGCTCTGAAAAATGGGGCAGGCCCAGAGGTAAAGGCTCTTGCTAGAGCGATTATTTCGGCTCAAAAGAAGGAAATCTTGCAAATAAAATATTGGCTAACTGCAACGAAATCTCCTAATGAAATGGCTCACGATATGGGAATGAACGGCATGCTCGATGCAAGTGAAATAAAAACTCTCAAGTCTCTTCGGGGGGAAAAATTCGACAAGTTTTATCTTGAGGCAATGATAAAACATCACCTCGGTGCTCTTGAAATGGTTAGTTACCTTAAGGCAACTAAAAATTCAGAGGCTAGGAAGCTGGAAAAGGATATTAGGACCGCTCAGTCGGGCGAGATATCTACAATGAAGCGAATGCTCGCAAAACTTGGTTGAGCGAGTTTGACTTTATGAGACGAATTATTTCTTTCATGTTGATAGCTGCATTAGCAACTCAACTTCCGTCTGCGACTGCTGCTCCTACTACCGCCTCGGTGCAACAAGAGGTGAACCGACTTCGAACTCTGGCCGCTACAAAATTCGAGGCAGCAAATGAGGCAAAGATTAAGGTAGGAATGCTGCAGAAAGAGACGAGCATTTTGAAAGTCAAGGAGTTGATGGCTCAAAACGAACGCGATGAAGCTAGTAATATTCTTGCAAGAATGGCGATTGATCAGTACAAGAGCGATGGCTTCAGCCAAGGATTTGGGCTCCTTTTTTCTCGTGATCCGAGCAAGTACCTTTCCGATGCCTCAATTTTGGAAATGGTCGGCAAGAAGTACTCCTCATCTATCCGTAAATTTGCTTCAGCCCAACAACGACTTGAGGCAAGCCAGCTAGTTGTGGGCGATAAAACCGCATTATTACAAGCACAACAAAAGAGACTTAATGCCGAGGTTTTGAGCGCAAGGGCGGCTTTGACTAAAGCAGAAAAGATTCTTTCATCAATGAAGAAGGAAGATCGAGTACGTTTAGCTCGAGCAGAAAAGGCTCGGGAGAAAAAGATTTTTACTTCATCTAAGAAATATGCAAGTAGTTATAAGGGCGATAACACTCGGGGCTCGATAGCTCTAAAATATGCGCTCCGGCAGATTGGCGATATCTATGTCTGGGCGGCAGCTGGTCCGACACGGTGGGATTGTTCAGGGTTGACCATGCGGGCTTTCCAGCAAGCCGGCGTTTCTCTTCCACACTCTTCTCGCATCCAAATTAATTATGGGAAGTCTGTTTCATATAAATCTTTAAAGCCTGGGGATCTGCTTTTCTATGGAAAACCAATTAGTCATGTCTCCATCTACACTGGCGGAGGAAAAATGGTTCAAGCTCCCCGTCCAGGAAAGAAAGTTGAAGTCGTCCCATTCACTTTGAGATTTGGATATAAACCATTTGTAGGAGCGCGAAGGCTATGACAAAGATTAGGTCGCTTTTTCCACTACTGCTTTCAATGTTATTAATGATTGGTTTAGTCACGCCACAATTAGCAGAGGCGAGTAAACATAAGCCAACTTTGAAGCAAATCGAGGCAGCGAAGCAAATCGAGGCAGCGAAGAAAAAAATTACTGATGAGGCAACAAAGCGATTAGTGAGAGAGCAGCAGAGTTTAAAACAGTTGGTTGCTATCGCGTTAGTTGCAAAAGGGAAGTATCTTTCTGCGAAAAGAGAGCTCTTGATAGCTACAAAGGATGCAGAAAGAGCGGCAAAGATATATTCCAAGGCCTCTGCCTCGGTAAGTGAGACTCATCGCCAGATTGGAAAATTAGCTGTCAACGCCTATGTGGCAGGGAGTGGGTTCACAGATCTTGAAGCAATTCTTAGTGCAAGCGGACCTCAGGAAATGATGGATCGGATTTCAACACTTGAAAACCTTGGATCAGGAAACAAGACGGCATTGAATAGGTTTAAGGCGGCCGAAGAAGTTGCACAGCAGGCAAAAATCGCCGCCGATGTTGCGAAAGAAAAGCAGGCATCAGTAACTATAAAAGTTGCTTCAGCGAAAATGGAGGCCGATGCCGCCGAGGCTGATCAACAAGAAGAAGTTGACAGGCTTCAAGCGGTTCAAGATCAATTACAGAGAGACTTCGCTTCGGCTAAGAAAGTTAGAATCACATTAGAGCAGAAGCGCCAACTAGCAATCCTGGAAGAGGCGCGATCTATCGAGGCTGGCAAAGTAAAGGGTCAAGCGAAGATTTGGACAACGGGTGGTCCAAATGGGAAGAGTACTTCCAGAACCACAGAGGCTCAGAGATTAAAGGCGGTTGAGTTTGCAAAAAAACAAGTTCTTGCTAAAAAGCCATATGTCTGGGGGGATGAAGGACCAAACTCGTTCGATTGTTCAGGATTGGTCTATGCGGCTTATAAGTATGCAGGATTGGGTTGGCCAATTTGGGATCGTTTAAACTCTGGTCTTTATTACACCTATACAAAACACATTCCTTTGAGTGAGATACAACCAGGTGATCTCCTCTTTTATTCTTACAAAGGAACCGTGAGCACAATTCACCACATGTCTATCTACGCCGGAAATGGAATGGTTTGGGAAGCACGCTCCACTAAGACGGGACTTCGTTATTCAGATATGTATAGCGTTGAAGGCATGATGCCTTTTGCAGGTCGAGTTTAACTTTTTAAATCTCGACGCCAATGTATTTGGTTTGCAAGAACTCATGAATTCCATCAAAGCCGCCTTCGCGTCCCAAACCAGATTGTTTAACGCCACCAAATGGGGCTGCAGGATCTGAAATAACCCCTTTATTTATGGCAACCATTCCCGACTCCATCGCCTCAGCGGTACGTAATGCACGCGTGAGATCCTTAGAAAATACGTAGCTAATGAGTCCGAAGTCGGTGTCATTTGCCCACGAAATGCCTTCGGCATCGGTATCAAAGATTACGACTGGCGCTACTGGTCCGAAAATTTCATGGTTAAGAATTGGATTATCTTTTTCAACGGTTAAAACCGTTGCAGGATAAAAAGCGCCCTCTCCTTCGGGTTTTGTTCCACCAACTTGCACATTCGCTCCAGCGGCGATTGATTCATCTACAATCTCAGCGATTTTATTGCGCTCCTTCATTGAAACACTTGCACCCAGCGTAGTTGTTGCATCAGTGCCACGTCCCACGACATAAGCCGACATTGATTTGGTGAGCTCTGCAATGAACTTGTCGGCGATTGGGCGTTGAACATAAATGCGATTTGCTGATGTGCAAGCCGCGCCTCCATTACGCATTTTAGCTAGAAGTAATTGCGGAATAGTTATCGCTAGATCGGCATCATCATGAACGATTACTTGTGCGTTTCCACCAAGCTCCATTGAACAACGAATGACTTTATCTGCCGCCTCTTTCAAAAGTAAACGGCCAACTTCAGTAGATCCAGTAAATGAAAGATTCTTAACGCGCGAATCGTGCAACATTTTTGAAATTGCCGGTCCTGTCTTTTCTGGTAGAACTAAATTCAAGACGCCTTTTGGTAGGCCTGCCCGCTCCATAATGTCAACGATGTACATCGCAGTTAATGGAGTTTCAGTTGCCGGCTTTAAAATCATCGTGCAGCCCGCCGCTACAGCGGGACCAATTTTGCGAGTGGCCATTCCTGCCGGGAAGTTCCATGGCGTTATGAGGATGGAAAGACCGATTGGTTGATGTGTGACCAGTATTCGCTTATCCCCTGATGGAGATTTGCGGAAATCACCTGGGGTACGCACGGCCTCCTCGGCAAACCAACGGAAGAATTCAGCGGCATAAGTGGCTTCACCGCGTGCATCAGGCATTGCCTTACCGTTTTCGCGAGAAATTAGCGTTGCAATCACTTCAATTTCACTGCTCATAATTTCAAATGCTTTACGAAGTATCTCTGAGCGATATCGAGGCGCTGTATTGGCCCACGCCACCGCCACCGCATCAGCGGCCGCCACTGCCGCTTCACATTGGGCATCGCCGGCGAGTGAAACCTCGGCGATAACTGATCCATCACTGGGGTCATGGACGGCGACTTTGCTGACTCCATCAACCCATTGGCCATCGATATATAACTGTGTATGCATGAGGCGAGCATACGCTCAGCTTGCAAGAAGTTGAAGTCTGCGGCCTCTACGATAGGGTCATTGCAATTGCGTTGCGTTTTTCGCGACTATTTAAGGAGTGAGAGTGCCAAAAGCGTGGACCGATGATGCGCCCACACCGGTGGTGCTGCAGGATCATGCACATCTGAAAGATACATTTGCATACAAAATTAAACGAAAGCTCCTCGGTAATGCGCTAAATAGGCACACACTTGTTCATCAGCGATTAAAAAAACGTTTTGCACTCGGAATTCTAGCCTCTGACTGTATTTCATCCTCAGCATATGGCTCTGAACAGATTCTTATCGCCTTGTTGCCTGCATTTGGTTTAGCTGCTTTTGCGATCTTAATGCCTATGACGGCCGTCGTTCTCGTCATCTTGACAATTATTACGCTTTCTTACCGCAATGTAATCAATGTGTATACCAAAACTGGCGGCGCTTACATCGTTTCGCGAGATAACTTTGGCCCAGTCGTAGCACAAATAGCAGCCGTTGCATTAATGCTGGATTACATTGTGACGGTTGCGATTCAATCTGCCGCAGGAGTGGCCGCAATTATTTCAACTTTTCCAAGCCTTCACCCATGGAAAATTCCAATGATTTTATTGGTGATTGTTTTTTTAACATATGGAAACCTTCGCGGAGTTAAAGAGGCAGGTAAAGCCTTTGCTCTACCGACGTACTTCTTTATTGCATGCATGTTTATCGTCTTTTCTATGGGTCTTTATCGTCAATTCAATGGCACTCTCGACCAACTGGCAACTAACCTTCCGGGTGCAGTTGAAGTCGGCCAAGAACAAGGCCTTCTTTCTTTTGCTGCGATTTTCATTTTGCTCCGCGCATTTGCAAATGGTGGTTCATCTCTGACTGGACTGGAAGCTATCTCTGATGGTGTGGCATTGTTCGAACAGCCAGAACAAGTTAATGCTCGCCGCACTTTAATTATTATGAGCACATTGCTCGGCACATTGGTTCTAGGTGTTTCCTGGTTTGCTCACAAAATTTATGCGATGCCTTATGAATCAGGCACACCGACTGTTATTTCCCAGATTGCGAAGTCTATCGTTGGCAACGGTGCCTTTGGCTCTTTTATGTTCGTGATGGTTCAGCTCGCAACAATGTTAATTTTGTTTGCTGGCGCAAATACAACATATAGTGCCTTCCCGCTATTGTGTAACTTCGTTGCATCCGATGGATACTTACCTCGACAGCTGACCAAGCGTGGCCACCGTTTGGCATTTTCAAATGGAATTCTTCTCTTATCTGGTGGCGGAATATTCTTAGTTCTCTTTACAGCAGGATCGGTTGAACACCTTGTAGCCTTCTACGCACTGGGTGTATTTACTGGCTTCTGCTTAGCCGGATTTGGAATGACTCGCCATGCCCTGCGACACAAAGAGGGCGCTTGGAGATATAAAGTTTTTATTAATGCATTAGCTGGCTCAATTTCCTTACTTATTGTGATTATCTTTTCAGTTGTTAAATTCACCGAAGGTGCTTGGTTGGTTTTGATTGTCGCACCAATTTTGGTTGTAACATTCCTTCGTTTACGCAAGCAGTACGTAAGCGAGCAAGAAGCACTCTCAGTAAAAGAGCATCAAAAGCGAGCAACTTCAATTACTCGACATGATGTCACAGTCTTTGTTGATAGCCTCGATATCGCCACAGTTGGTGCGATTCGATATGCCCGAAGCCTTAATCCCCGCAACTTGGCCGCGGTTCACTTCGTAATTGATGATCGACGTGCAGAAGGTATTCAAAAAGCCTGGGCCGCATCCGATGCAGTAAGTGATGTTGCCCTTGAATTAATCGACTGTCCGGATCGACGTCTGGCAAATTCAGCACTGGATTACGCAATTCGTATCACCGAGCGAAGCGATGTCGAGTTGACTTTGCTATTGCCGCGTCGTGCCTACTCTGGATTTTTAGGTCGCTTATTACATGATCAGACCGCCGAACAAATTGCTGCACCGATATCTCAATTACCTAGAGTCGTTGCGACTATTGTTCCTTTCGATGTCGATCGAATTACTTCAATGTCCAACATTGATATTCACCAATCTCATGAAGTAAGACCACAACCCTCAATCGTTTTGAATACGCCTATCCAGAAAACTGAACCCGTAAATATCGAACCGATCAGCCACCACACTAAAAATGTTACGTTAATTGGCGAGATTCAGTGGCGAAAGCGTGCCAAAGTTCAAGGTCGAGTAACATCAATTAAATCCGCACCGCGTGGCGCGGCTCCAACTCTGCAAGTAGAGATTTGGGATGAAACAGGTGGGGTCTCGCTCCATTTCTTGGGTCGACGAGATATCGCTGGCCTGGAAGTTGGATCCCAACTACGCGCCGAAGGGATGGTTGGAGAGGAAGAGGGATCGATGGTCATTCTTAATCCTTCGTACGAACTCCTTGTATAAAATCTTTAAGAAGTAGTGCACATTCATCCTTCAAAACACCAGCTCGGACTTCAACTTTAAATAATGAACGTGGATCTCGCAAAATATCCCAGACAGAGCCAACTGCACCTGCTTTTTCATCCCAAGCCCCAAAGATGAGCGTCGAAATTCGCGCCTGAGCAATTGCTCCTGCACACATTGCGCAGGGTTCAAGCGTTACTACGAGAGTGTGATTGTCTAAGCGCCAAGTTTCAGTTTTCTCACTTGCTTTCCTTAGAGCAACGATCTCAGCATGGGCTGTGGGGTCCCCATGAAGCTCACGTTCGTTATAACCGGTTGCAACAATTTCACCGTTTTGATTAATAACCAATGCTCCAACCGGAACATCTCCACTTGCATTGGATCTGCGCGCCACATCAATTGCTACACGCATTAACTCCTCATCCCTCACAGTTGCAAAAGCTCGGCAAACTGATCTCCAAAACCTAACCGGTTTGCTATTGCTTCAAGTTGTTCGTCTGGAAATAGTTCCGGGTCATCGCACAGTGCAGAGATTTCCATGCCACTCATTCCGAGATCTGACAAAATTTCAATATGCCCAATTGGATTTGCATCATCGTCATCTTCAGGCATTGGTATATCGGCAATCTCTAATAACTCTTCGGCAACCGGGTAATCAAAGGCACATGATGAATCACTTAAGAATAAAGAGATGTGCGATCCGAGAACTCGGATAATAATGAAAAACTCTTCATCTATTGAAATTAATGCAATAGCTCCACCATTTGTCTGCTGTGATTTAAGGCTAGTTATTATCTGTGTGATATCCGTAGGGTTTGGCAAAATATCTAAGGTCCAACGGCCATCTTCATGCCAAGCCGCTACTGCAATGTCCAATTCATTAGGAAGGCTACTTGCTTTGGCCTCTGGCACGTCGACATCGTCTAGGACATCGAACTCTTCGATGTCATCTTCGAGGTCATCGTCGAATTCAGGCATGCGCTTATCGTTCCACTCATTGGAAAGGAATGAAACCCCTGTAAGGTAAGGGGTATGAAGGTACATGTTGCAGATCACCCACTGATAGCCCATAAATTAACGGTTTTACGCGACGAACGTACCGATTCGCCGACCTTTCGCCGTCTTGTAGAAGAGCTCGTAACTCTTCTTGCCTACGAAGCCACTCGAGATGTTCGTACGCACGTCGTAGCGATAACAACACCCGTTTCTAAAACAAATGGCTTGAAATTGGCCGAACCACGACCCGTCGTAGTTCCCATTTTACGCGCGGGCCTTGGAATGCTTGAAGGCATGAGCAAATTAATTCCAACGGCTGAAGTTGGCTTTCTTGGAATGGTTCGCGATGAAGAGACGCTTCAGGCCAGCACATACGCCAACCGATTGCCGGATGATTTATCTGGGCGCCAAGTTTTTGTGTTAGATCCCATGCTTGCAACTGGCGGAACTTTGATTGCCGCATTTCATTACTTAATTGATTTAGGTGCAAATGACATTACTGCAATTTGCATTCTTTCTGCGCCCGAAGGAATTGCCGCTGTTGAAAAAGAGTTTGCTGCAAGTGCGGTTCCAATCACAATCGTCACTGGCGCTCTCGATGAGAAGTTAAATGAACTCGGGTATATCGTTCCTGGGCTTGGCGATGCTGGCGATCGCTTATACGGTGTTGTGTAGGTGGCGTCGACATCTCCTGGCTACGGAATCACAATCCGTGTTGAAGGTCCACCTTCATCACAACCGGTCGCGCTAGCTACAACGATAATTTCAGGTGCGGGTGCAACAATTACGGCGCTTGATGTAGTTGAATCACATTTAGAAAAAGTTGTTCTGGATATTACATGCGATACCACCGACTTGGTACATGCCGAAGAAATTACACTCGCTCTTTCTAAAAACTCTGGTTTGACCGTTCGTAAGGTGAGTGACCGAACATTCTTATTACACTTAGGTGGAAAGATTGAGATTTCCTCTAAAGTTCCGCTCAAAACACGTGATGATTTGTCGCGTGCCTATACCCCTGGTGTCGCACGAATTTGTCAAGCAATTGTTAATGATCCGGCCGATGCGAGACGTTTAACTATTAAGCGCAATACCGTGGCTGTTGTAACCGATGGTTCGGCGGTTTTAGGCCTTGGAAACATTGGTCCAGCGGCCGCGCTTCCAGTGATGGAGGGCAAAGCTGCGTTATTCAAGCGTTTTGCTGATGTTGATGCCTGGCCAGTCTGTCTTGATACTCAAGATGTAGATGAAATTGTTCGTACGGTTCAGTTAATTGCTCCGGTCTACGGTGGAATTAATTTAGAAGACATTTCAGCCCCGCGTTGTTTTGAAATCGAACGTCGATTGAGAGAGCTTCTAGATATCCCAGTTTTTCATGATGATCAGCACGGTACGGCAATTGTCGTTTCGGCCGCATTGCGAAATGCCTTGAGGCTCGTCAATAAAGAACTTAAGGATGTCAAAATTGTAATGAGCGGTGCTGGCGCCGCAGGGACTGCAATTGCGCGTTTATTAGTTTTACGCGGAGCCTCTCAAATTGTTGGTTTTGACAAGGATGGAGTAATTTCGAAATCTTTGCTCCGCTCTGATGATGAGATGCGTAATTGGTTCATCGATAACTCCAACCCTGATAATTATGCTGGTGATATTTCGGGTGCGATGAAGGGTGCGGATGTATTTATTGGAGTTAGTGCACCAAATGTTTTAACGGAGGCTGATGTTGCATCATTGGCACCAAATTCAATTATTTTCGCTTTAGCTAATCCAGACCCAGAAATTGATCCAGTGATTGCACGTAAATATGCGACTGTAGTTGCAACTGGTCGAAGTGATCAGCCAAATCAGATTAATAATGTACTGGCATTCCCCGGCATTTTTCGTGGTTTATTAGATGCTAATGCGCATAAAATTACCGATAAATTATTAGTTGCAGCCGCTGAAGCCATTGCAGATTGTGTATCTCCTGAACAACTAAACGCATCATTTATTGTTCCTAGCGTTTTTGATCCCAATGTAACTAAAGCTGTCGCTGCGGCGGTGAAGAGGTCAGTGTGATCGAACTCGCTGGGTTTTTCTTCATTTGTGCCTCGCTGGTTTCCGCACTCGTGAACTACTTACACCACCAGCGATAACACCTGCATACGTCATAACTATGCCTGTCACTAAATAGGCGCTAACTTGCACACCAGCAGTTGGTGAAACTAAATCAATCACAAGAGAGCCGACTAATTGTCCACCGACACTAAAGAGAGTAAAAGTCAATACGCCCAAATGTTGGACAATGGTGGAAGTGAAGGCAATGTAAATCACACCAATCACTCCCCCTGAATAAATCCACCAAGGGCCTGAGGGTAGTGGGACTAAGTTAATGCGTTGCGTTGCAATTCCAATAAGAATTAAAATTAACAGAAGCGATGTACCTGTTATGAAGTTCAATAACGAGGTAGTAAAGCTTTGATGTGAGTGCTCATTGATTTGGCCATTGAGAGCACGTTGGACTCCGATAAGTGAGCCAGCAATCCCGCCAGCCACTACTGCAATGATAGAGAGATTAGCTGCATCAATTCGATCAAGTACTGAGACTAAGACTGCAATCATCGTCAGGACTGCCGCCATGATTCGCCGAGGAGTAATAGCTTTTTTACCCCCTCCAGTAAATCCTATTCGATCAACGACTAACGAGGTAGCTGTCTGTCCTGCAATAGATGAAACGGCGTAGATTGCTACACCGATAAGTGGAACTATTTGAGTTTGGACTGCAACAAAACTGCCACCTAACGCTCCTGCAAGTAATTTCCATCGTGCGATTTCACCATGGTTCACAGCGTTCCGGAGGTTATTGATTCCTGTTTTTATTGCTGGATTAAATACCGCAATAATTGAAATTATTACTAAACCAGATCCAAAGGAGACTAAAGCTGCCTCTAAACTATTATTCAATCTTTGGGAGAGTTCTCCGTTGGCGCGCGCTTGCAAAGCAATCATTACACCAGAAAGTGCCGCGAGAAGATCAAGCCTCATTAAGTATGGGTGCCGTGAAACTCTCTTTTATCTGCAATCCAATCCATGAGAGCAAATAAGACTCCTGAGGCAACAAAAGTTAGATGAATGACAATTCGCCACTTTGTACCAGCGCCCACGTGGTCCTGTCCTGCTAATTCGATGAAATCTTTTAGTAGCTCAATTACGGATATGGCGACTAAGGAACCAATCAACTTAATCTTGAGGCCACTAAAATCAATTGTTCCCATCCAATGCGGCCGGTCCCTCGACTCTGTTGCAATGTCGATTCGAGATACGAAGTTTTCATAACCTGCAAAAATAACCATCAGAATCAAATTTGCTAGAAGCGTTAGATCTAACAGTGCAAGTAGATCCAGAGTGAAACTCTGAGGTGTAGCTTCTCCTATATTAAGTGCTAAGTGATAAAACTCAATCAAAAACCTAAAGCAGAGAAGGAGTAGCGCGCCAACAAGTCCAAGGTAAAGGGGTGCTAGAAGAAAACGTGAGCGAAAGAGTACTACCTCAACACTGTGCGATATTCGATTCATGCGGAAATATTAACTCACTCTTCAAGAGTTAGCGTAATCTGGAGCCATTCTTCCTCTAAATTGTTCTTAAGATTGTGCGCCAATTCCAAATTCTTTGTTATTTCAAAGAGCTCCTCAGATTTCAATGATGCCTCTTCGAGAACGATTTCTAACTCCGAAATTCGCGCATTTGCCTTCTCCAACTGTCGTTCAAGCCGGGCTTTATCCTTTTTTAATTGGCGCTCCTCCGCGGCGTTTGAACTCTTCTTTACTTTCTGACCCACTGACGAGAGATTCATACTCGCTTCTCGCAACTCTAAGTACTCATCCACGCCTCTCGGCAAATCACGGACAGAACTATCTCCGAGTAGGCCGACAAAGCGATCGCATACTCTCTCTAAGAAGTATCTATCGTGTGAGATTACAATCAAGGTTCCACCATAACTATCAAGTAAATCTTCGAGTTCAGTAAGTGTTTCAATGTCAAAGTCATTCGTTGGTTCATCGAGCAAGAGCACATTTGGGCTATCCATTAACAGACGGGTCAACTGCAATCGCCGTTTTTCTCCGCCGGATAAGTCTCCGACCGGTGTCCATTGTGACTCACGATCAAAACCTAGACGCTCACACAGTTGAGATGCCGATAGTTCGCGTCCGCCGCCGAGCTCCACGCGATGTGCAATTTTTTCCACCGCTTCTAATACACGCCATGTTGGATCTAATTCATCTAAATGTTGGGTTAGAAAGGCTGGCTTAACAGTTACTCCAGTGACCAGCTTCCCGGATGTTGGTTGAATTTCTCCAACTAAGGTTCGCATTAAAGTAGTTTTTCCTGCACCATTAACTCCAACTATGCCAATGCGATCGCCAGGACCAATGTTCCAGTAGAGATCTTTAATTAATTCATTATCACCGAGCTTAATATTTAGATGATGTGCTTCATACACCGTTTTTCCAAGTCGATTGAGTGCGAACTTGAGGAGTTCTCCTTGATTGCGCGGTTCAGGCTCTCCTGCGATTAAGACGTTAGCAGCATCTACACGAAATTTTGGTTTTGTTGTTCTAGCCGGTGCCCCTCGTCGCAACCAAGCTAACTCTTTACGAATCAATCCATTACGTCGCGCATCCATGACTGAACTCTGGCGAGCGCGCTCGGCTTTAGCTAAAACATATGCGCTGTAACCACCGTCATACTCTTCAACTTTTCCCCCAACGACTTCCCATGTCTGATTAGTTACCGCATCTAAAAACCATCTATCGTGTGTAACAACCGTAATCGCTAAAGCTTTTTGATTATTTAGGTAGTTTGCCAGCCAAGCAACGCCTTCGACATCTAAATGGTTTGTCGGTTCATCGAGCAGAATCAGATCTAGTTCATTAATCAGAAGCTTTGCCAAACCAACGCGCCTTCGCTCTCCACCTGAAAGCTGACCAAATTTACGGTCAAAGATATGGTCATCAAAGCTCCCAAATAATCCAGTAAAAACCTCTCGGATATTTGGTTCGCTCGCCCACTCATGTTTTGCAGTATCCCCCAAAACCACTTCACCAACGGTGCTCTCGGGGTTTTCTAAATCAACTTGGGAGAGAATGCCGATACGGGCTGAGTTTGATTTTGTTACTCGCCCAGTATCAGGGGCTTCTATGCCAGCGATAACTTTCATTAATGTACTTTTACCAGATCCATTTCCTCCGACGATTCCAATGCGATCGCCTTCGGAAACACCAAGAGATACTGAGATAAGTAGCTCTTTAATATCAAAGGTCTTTGAAACCTCTTCGATATTTACAACATTGCGCGCCATGATGGGAGAGCGTACCTTTCATCCATGAATGTCACTGACCGCGAATTTGCGTTGGAGCTCGACAGAAGTGACCCTTTGGCCCATTTTAAATCGCAGTTTGTGGTCAGTGATCCCAACATGTGTTATTTGGATGGAAACTCTCTGGGCCGTTTACCTAAAGCAACGGTGATTGCCCTCAATAGCTTCATGGTTGACGAATGGGGTCCAGAAGTGGTTACGGGCTGGGGGTATTGGGTCGATGAGGCACAATCCACCGGTGATTTATTAGGTGCGGCGGCTTTGGGTGCCGGAGCTGGGCAGGTGCTAGTTTGCGATACGACTTCAATTAATTTCTATCAACTTTGTTTGGCTGCAATCAATGCTCGCCCTGGACGAAAGACAGTAATCACTGATGCGGCGAATTTTCCAACAGATAGATACATTCTCGATGGAATAGCAAGGCAACTTGGTTTAAGTCTTGTCATTATTAACAATGAAGACCCCGCAATTGCCGCGCATGAACGAATCACTACGGATGTTTTAGCGCCATACCTCAATGATGATGTTGCTCTGGTAACTCTCGAGGTTATTCAATATCGCTCCGGAGCTCGAACTGATATTAAATCAATTACAGATCAGGTCAGAGCCATTGGTGGTTTAGTTGTTTGGGATGCCAGCCACGCAGTAGGTGCGATTGAATTGAATTTAGATGCCAACGGTGTCGATCTTTGTGCGGGCTGTACATATAAGTACGGCAACTCTGGACCTGGATCACCAGCTTGGTTATATGTAAGCACAAAGATCCAAGACCAACTACAGGTGCCAATTCAAGGTTGGTTCGCCCAAGGTGCTCAATTTGAAATGGGTCCACAATTTGAAAAGGCCCAAGGAATCCGTGGCTTCCAAATTGCCAGCCCCTCACTAATGGGAATTCGGTGCGTACAAACTGCTTTTTCAATGATACAAGAGGCGGGCATTGAAGCGATTGCAAAAAAGGCGGCTATCGGCACCCAGATGATGATTGAACTCTACGATGCTTGGCTTGCTCCCCTTGGTTTAGAGTTAAATACATCCCGTTTATCTCACGAACGCGGTGGACACATTTCGCTAGTACACTCAGATGCAGCACAAATTTGTATTGCACTTCGCCAAATCTCAAATGTAATTCCTGATTACCGAACTCCTAATTCAATACGCCTTGCAATCTCCCCGCTTCCAACTTCTTACGTTGAGATTTGGGATGGATTCGACCGCATGCGTGATTTAGTGGCATCGGGCCGCTACAAAGAGGTAAAAGAAGGTGGTTCACGAGTCACATGAACGAAAATAATTTCGAATCGGCTATTACTTACACTTCTTATTTAGCCGTAGATGAGCTCTTAAATCTGCAACGCCCACTATCGGTTGGACCTGAGCATGATGAAATGCTCTTCATTATTATTCATCAAACGTATGAACTCTGGTTTAAGCAGTTGATTCATGAGTTTGCGCAGGCCCAACGAGCAATGGAAGCCGGCGATACGCATTATTCTCTTGCCATACTAGGTCGAATCCGCACCATCATGAAAGTTTGTGTTACCCAAATCGATATTTTGGAAACTATGACACCGCTGCAGTTCAATGCCTTTCGCTCCTACCTATCATCATCTAGTGGCTTTCAGTCTGCCCAATTTAGAAAAGTTGAAGCGCTACTAGGGCGTCGTGACACTAAAATGACCGGTCATTTGCCACCATCAGTTCAAGCTGAAATTGCCCTCATGACCTCAGAAAACTCGGTGTGGGATTCGGCACTGGCATATTTAGCAAAACGCGGGCATCCAATCCCATCTGATGTTCTCACTCGCGATCGAACAAGTGCGTATGAAGCAAATCTTCGTGTACAAGATGTTTTACTCGATATCCACCGCAACGATCCAGAAAGCGCCATGATCTGTGAACGATTATTAGATATTGATGAGGGAATTCAAGAGTGGCGGTATCGCCACGTGAAAATGGTAGAGAGAACCATTGGCCACAAAATAGGTACCGGCGGCTCTAGCGGGGTCGAATATCTTTCAAGTACGCTCTTTAATCCTTCATTTAAGGATCTTTGGGAGATACGTTCGCGTTTCTAGTCAGTTCAACATTTAAATTTAGCGAGAGTAATAGAAGAGAATAAATACTATTGAAATAACGGCAGCAGCAGAGACAAGAAAGTATCCTGCCCATTTTGGTAGTCCAGTTTTTTCTGCAGTCTTACTAGCAATATTCTTTGTTTTTAACATTGCATCACCTGCCCATGCAAACTCTGTAGCTAAGATTCCTAACCCGGCAAGGAGAACTAAAACTCCTGGGCCAGGACCGATAAGCGCGATTCCACCGAGAACGGTCACACCTCCACCGAGTACTCCAATAAATATCTTCCACGCGATACGTCCGCCGGGTGTTTTTTTGACCCAAGTTCTAAATCCCATTTTTATCCCCCCCTTTGAGAACCATAGGCCTTATTGGCAATTACTTCTCTCCTCGCCCGGTACTGTTGAGATGATCCTGCGATTAAATGCTCGAAACGCTTGTCTGACTTAATTAACTCTCGAATTTCATCAGGTTTAGTTGTATCCAGGTAAAAAACCGGTTCTTGCACAGTTGATTGTAAAACCGCGTGGGGTTTAAGCAATCGATATATAAGGGTCATCCGGCGAAGACTTACATAGATTATCTTACGGAATAAATGAATAAAAATTCCAGAGCTGATTGGTTTTTTGTCTCCCGATAGATCAAACAATAATTTAGCAATTTCATCCGCGCCGTTCGTGGCTGGAAGTTCTAAGCACTTATTCGATAACTGCTCACGCACTCGTGAGTCTTGCAATTTTCTAACAGTTGCGGTGATATCGGCTAAATTTTCGTGGTCTGCCCGTAGGGCATATCCAAATTCTTGACACCATCTCGCTCTTGCTTCTTGATCATCGGTCCCACGAATATTCGAAACAAAAACGGTCGGAATACCCGCAGGCAATAGTTCGTGAACACCGTTGTACCCAGCCGCACAGATACTTGCATCAAATGCGTTTAGGACTCTTGCGAGTGGAAAGTACCGGCCAATTCTTAAATCTATCCCTTTTGGGACAAGTGAATTACCGGCGGAATCAATCGGCGCTTTTGTAACAATAACCTGTAAATTCTCCCAGCCAATTAGACCTTCAAGTGCCGCGCTCATCTTGCTATTAACATCACTATCTCCTGTACCTAACTGCACAAGAACAGTTGGTCGGTTTAAATCTAAACCTAGAGCACGGCGGGCATCATCGCGGGACATTGCGCTATCTTTATCAAATAATGATACCGGTGAGGTCAAGAGCGCCTCTTTACGTTTTGAGGTTGGTCCAAAATCAAAGACCTTAGCAATATCGCCTGGTTCAATCACAATATCCATAGCTTTCGAATAAACCGGCAAAACAAATCTCAAAAGATTCCTCTGCCAGAAACCTCGCCGGATCCAAACAAGGCAAAGCTCTCTATTCTTAATTTTTGTCGCGAGAACACCTGGATAAGGCACAACACCATCAAATGTTAAAACACTTGCTCCAGTTTCTTCCATTAGGGCAAGTAAACGATCACATAAATATTGATCCCAATTTCCTCGAGACATCCATAATCGATCTCTGCCTGGAATATATTCACAACGAATATCCATAAAAGCTGGAACTTCGGCGATGCCCCCTGCCATTGAGACAATGATTGGATTTGCCACTTCTTTCAACGCTAAGGCGATCGCAGTTGCACGCGCAAGGTGCCCCATCCCAACACCATTACTAGTTGCAAGAATTATTGTCGGCTTTGCCATGAGTCTTAGCCTAGCCAAACGTACTTAGAAACTAAGACCCAGAATTTGGGTAAATTCAATTGCTCCAGGAGGCATGCAGCGGGCGACCCTCCGCAAAGCCTGCCGAGGATTGAATACCGACCACTGCGCGTTGTGCAAACTCTTCAAGCGTACGGGCACCTGCATATGTACATGATGAACGCAGGCCTGCAATAATCTCATCGAGTAGATCCTCAACTCCTGGGCGCTCCGGGTTTAAATACATGCGCGAGGTTGAGATCCCCTCTTCGAAAAGTGATTTGCGAGCGCGATCGAATGCATCCTCTCCAGTTGTTCTTGCTGCAACAGCTCTAGCCGATGCCATTCCAAATGACTCTTTAAACAACCTGCCGTTTACATCACTCTGCAAATCTCCGGGAGATTCGTATGTGCCAGCAAACCAGGAGCCAATCATTACCTGCGATGCACCGGCAGCTAGGGCAAGTGCCACATCCCGCGGATGACGAACTCCTCCATCGGCCCAGACGTAGGCGCCTAGCTTTTTCGCCTCCGCTGCGCACTCAAGAACCGCCGAAAACTGTGGGCGTCCAACGCCAGTTTGCATGCGGGTTGTACACATCGCACCAGGACCGACTCCCACTTTTACAATCGTTGCCCCGGCCTCTATCAAATCGCGTGTGCCATCGGCTGTGACAACATTTCCTGCAACGATGGGAATTGATGCACCTAGAGATTTAATCGCATTTAGCGCCTCGATCATCTTCTTTTGATGTCCATGCGCCGTGTCAACGACTAAGAGATCTGTGCCGGAATCGATGAGTGAAGCAGCTTTGGCGACGATATCGCCATTGATTCCAATGGCTGCTGCAATACGCAGCCTTTTATTGCTATCGAGTGCGGGTGAATACAAAGTCCCACGCAAGGCACCAATTCGTGTCATTATGCCAACTAAATCGCCATTGGCAGAAACTACGGGAGCGAGTTTGTGACGATGGAAGTTTAAGAACTCGAATGCCGCTCTTGCATCTAATGTATCTGCCATTGTGATTAGCTCTTTACTCATAACTTTATGGAGCTGAGTAAAGCGATCCACACTTTTACAATCCTCTTCGGTTACTATTCCCACCGGTTTGCCGTCATCAACAATCACTATCGCACCATGTGCACGCTTATGTAACAAGCTCACTGCATCGGCAACAGTTTGCTGAGGGTTTAAAGTAATTGCAGTATCAAAAAATGTATGCCGAGTTTTAACCCATTTTATTACGCTATCGACCACAGCGTGAGGAATATCTTGAGGTATCACGGCAATGCCCCCACGGCGCGCAATTGTTTCAGCCATTCGCCGGCCTGAAATTGCCGTCATATTGGCAGCAACTATTGGAATGGTTGTGCCTGATCCATCGTTAGATGTTAAGTCAACATCCATTCGACTAGAGAGTTCTGAAGCACTCGGCACCATGAAGACGTCGTCATAGGTGAGGTCGTGAATTGGGTTATTTATGTAGCGCACGTAGCCAAACTATACTCAGGTAGAATAAAGAAATGTCTGAATCCCTCATTTCCGTACGTGGGCTCACCAAAAAATTCGGTGATCTCACTGCGGTCGATGGCGTCAACTTTGAGGTGGCTAAAGGTGAGTCCTTCGGTTTATTAGGGCCTAATGGTGCCGGAAAGTCCACCATTATGCGTATCTTGGCGGCCACATCTACCCGTACTTCAGGAACGGTTGAAATATTAGATAAGGACCCTGAAAAGTTCGGGCCGCTCGTCCGCGCCCACCTTGGAGTTGTGCCACAACAAGATAACCTCGATGGCGAACTCACAGTGAGTGAAAACTTATTTATTTACGGCCGATATTTCGGACTCTCCAAGAAATTTATTAATAATAAGATTGAAGAGCTCTTGGTTTTTGCTCAACTTGAAGAAAAGCGCAATGTAAAAGTTGAAACTTTAAGTGGTGGGATGAAGCGACGCTTAACGATTGCTCGTGGTCTAGTAAGTGAGCCTGACATCTTGTTGCTCGATGAACCTACAACGGGCTTAGATCCGCAAGCCCGTCATATTCTGTGGGATCGCTTATTCCGCTTGAAAGAACAGGGTGTAACACTCGTTTTAACAACTCACTTTATGGATGAGGCTGAACAGTTATGCGACCGCATTGTTGTGATGGACAAGGGTTCAATCATGGCGCAAGGCTCACCTGCCGGGTTAATTAAAGAGTATTCCAGCAAAGAGGTGTTAGAGGTGCGCTTTGGTAGTAATCGAAATGCTGAGGTTGCACCGGTATTAGCGAAGATGTGCGAGCGCATGGAGACCTTGCCAGATCGCATTTTAATGTATGCCGATAATGGTGAAAAACTGCTCGAACAAATCACTGCGCTAGAACTACATCCAACAACATCCCTTGTGCGTCGGAGCTCTCTAGAAGATGTCTTCCTGCGTCTTACTGGAAGAACTTTGATTGAATGAACGTTGGTATTGATGTTCCACGAATCGCTCGCTTTGGAGCTCTATATATCGCTGCCGCTCGGATTCGCTCGATTCTTAAATGGAAAACAATCATCGCGGCAGTCGATATCGGAAATCCACTTTTTTATTTAATAGCTGTAGGTATCGGAATCGGTGTCTTAGTTGAAAACCACTCTGGAACAAGTGGTACTGGTGGCATTAAGTACATCGCCTTTATCGCCCCAGCGCTGCTTGCAAACTCTGCTATTACAGGTGTTATGGATGAGTGTGTTTTCCCTGTCATTGAAGGCTTTAAATGGCGCAAACTCTTCTACGCCCAAAACGCCACTCCTATCACGGGCAAACAAATAGCAATTGGCGTCTATCTCGCAGCACTCAGTAGAGCAGTCTTCGGTGTTGTGGTTTATTACCTCTTGTTAATGGCCTTCAATGTAGTTGATTTCGGAATTAGTGTTTTTATAATCCCAATCGCCATTATGGCCGGAGGTTCATTTGGCGCAGTAATGATGTATTTCGCCGCAAGAATAGAAAAAGAAGATTACTTTTTCAGTGTAATAGGGCGCTTAGTCATTATGCCGATGTTCTTATTCTCTGGAACCTTCTTTCCTCTCTCCTTAATGCCTATCTATCTGCAACCTATCGGTTGGATCTCACCTCTCTGGCACGCTACTGAACTAGGTCGTGAAGCCGCTTTTGATTATGGAATTTCACCGTTCATGATCGCAATCCATTTAATCTTCTTGTCTACAATGGCAGTTACTGGATTAGTTCTATCCGTTCGTCAATTTGAAAGACGGTTAGCCAAATGAGTACGGCCGTAGAGATCGCCCAAAGCCGTTCTTCGAGTGCAATGTATGCCGGTCGCCCACAGGTTCTTCTTGAACGTGGTTGGTTAGCTTTCCGATCTTCAACATGGGTTCCAGTCTTTACCGGTTTCGTCGAGCCTGTTTTATTCTTGCTCGCCTTTGGCTATGGAATGGGTAATCTTGTCGGTGATATCTCCACGAGTTCTACCGATATTGATTATACGATGTTTATCGCACCTGGCCTACTCGCAACTAGTGCGATGAATGGTGCTATTTACGATTCAACCTGGAATGTATTCTGGAAACTCAACGAATCTAAGTTATATAAGACAATGCTATCCACGCCACTTGGCCCACTGGATATTGCCTTAGGTGAAATTACCTGGGCGCTTCTACGTGGGTTGGTTTATTCAATTGGGTTTTTAACCATTGTTACAGTACTTGGCTTAACACCTAGCCTCTGGGCAGTTTTAGCCATCCCAGCGGCATCTTTAGTAGCCTTTGGTTTTGCATCTTTTGGCATGGCTATCACATCGTTTTTCAAAACTTATCAACAAATGGGTTTTGTCAACTTTGTTCTCTTGCCAATGACCCTGTTTTCTGGATCTTTATACCCAATTTCTATCTATCCAGGCTGGCTAGAAAAACTAATTATGGCGCTTCCCTTATGGCATGGAATCGAATTGGTTCGAGCGTTTTGGTTTGGAAATATTAACTCAGGGATTTTTATCCATATTTTGTACTTTATAGTCATGATTATTATTGGTTTATTTGTAACTTCCCGACGTTTACGCGCGCTTTTCTTGCGATAAAAAATGAAATCCTGCGTAAACACGCAGAGTTTCGGGGGTTGCAAAAAAAAATTGGCATGAGATACTTAACCCTTAGTTCACATGGACTAAAAAACGAACCGGGAGAGTACTTCTCAAACGAGTTTCAAACGCTGAAACCTTTGCCGTACAAGCTTTACAATGATTACACAAAACAATCACAAAGAAACTTTTAGATTTGTCCCTGCAACTTCGGTAGAAATTCCACCTGAAAGAGTTGCCGCCCTTTTGAAATCTGAATGGGAGTTATTTACCAAGCAAACTGGGAAGAGCGCCGAAGAAAGTAAGCGCTCCTTTAAATCGCTGCCATTAGGTGTGACCTCGAGTTTCCAATACTGGGACCCATATCCAATATCAATCGTGAGCGCTAAAGGGGCGTGGATGACCGATGTTGATGGTCGCGAACTCCTAGACCTTTCCATGGGCTTTGGTGCCATGCTCGCCGGTCACTTAAACCCAACAGTTGTCGAAGAGGTTAAGAGCTCACTTGAGACAGGCATGCTCTTCGTAACCCCATCTCCTATATCTACCGATGCCGCTGAGCGTATTTGCCGTCGCTTTGCTATCGATCAAGTTCGCTTCACCAATAGCGGAACCGAGTCCACAATGTATGCCGTTCGCACTGCTCGAGCAGCAACTGGCAGAGATGGGATTGTTAAAGTTGAGGGTGGTTATCACGGAAGTTACGACCCATTTGTAGTTTCAGCTAAACCACCGGTTGAAGTGATTGGTGATGTTAGCAATCCGATTGCTTATGTTCCCGCAGGTGTTGTTCCTGGAGATGTTCACGTAGTTTCCTTCAACGATGCCGATTCACTAGAGCGCATCTTTGAAAAAAGCGCTTCTAAAATCGCCTGCTTTATCATCGAACCTGTAATAGAAAACCTTGGAATTATCCTGCCAGACGTGGGTTATCTGGAGCGCGTTCGTGAGCTCTGCGATGAGTACAACGTTGTTCTAATCTTTGATGAGGTTAAAACGGGATTAACCGCTGGCCATCAAGGGGCAGCACAGCGCTTAGGAGTCATTCCAGATCTAATCACCCTTGCAAAATCTATTGGCGGCGGACTTACCTTGGCCGCTTTCGGTGGCAAGAAGAAGTACATGGACTTTGTCACAAATGGAAAGATGGCACATTTTGGTACCTTCAACGGCAATCCACTTGCCATGGCAGGTGTTCGCGCCGTTGATAAAATCTGTACCAAGGAGACTCTTGCAGTTGCTGAGGCATTTAATCAGCAAGCCCTAGATCGCATTAATATGATAATTGAGGAGTACCAGTTACCAGCGCACACCGTTGGTTTTGGCGTTAAAGGCTGTATTACCTGGTCAACGACGCCGCTTCGCAATTACCGTGACTACAAGGCCACGGATTTTGCGATTGCTGAACTCTCCTGGCTTTTCTCGCTCAACCGCGGAATTATTACGCCTCCAGGCCTTGATGAGCAGTGGTTAATCTCCTTGGCACACGGTCAGAAAGAGGTGGATCTTCTAGTTGAAGACTTCCGTTTGTTTGCTCAAACCCTGCGCGACTAAATCCATCCACCGAGCCACCTGTAAGCCACCGGCTTCAGGTGGCTTTGTGTTGCCGGCAAAATAGGTACTTGACAACGATGTCAAAGTGATGTCATAATGACACCATGAAGATGTCAAAGTTTATAGATCTCTTATCAAACGATATTGAGTCATTGGGCAAACTCGGTGGAAAGGAGCTGGAATCAGCGGTTTCACGCTTGATTCCTACCCTTGCACCGGTTTTGCAGACCCGGCTATTAGAAGCCTTGACTGAAATAGCTGAAGAAGTCAGGGAGCAGCTCCCTGGTGCTCACTTAGAGGCTCGGATACAGGGCGACGAAATCGAATTGATTTATATCGAGGATGGATCGGTGATTCGAGAAAACCCGGCGGATCTAAATGCCCGAATCACCTTAAGGCTGCCCGAGGATTTGAAAACTCGAATCGAGAGCGCAGCAACTAGAGAGGGAATCTCCCTGAACTCTTGGCTTTTAAAAACAAGCGATCGGGGAAGCTTCTCAGTCTCGATCGGAAAACGTCAACTAAAAGGAAAGGGGAAGAGCTAATGAAATTCAATCAAGCACTTCAGGTTGCTAGAGAAGAAAGCTTCGACATTGAAAAGCCAGAGGTCTCTGTTGTAAGTATTTCTAGTGAAATAACAATTATCGAATCACTAGATGGAAAATGCCACATCAAGATTTTTGCAGACTCGGAAAAAGCTAAGAGTTTAGCGCAATTAGTGGAAATTATTGAGGAAGGAAAAAATCTGACAGTGCGAGTTGATAAGAAGCACCGCAGTTTTTGGGGGTTAACCGATGGTGGATTGCATGGTCTCTCTGTCGAGTTATCACTCCCAACAACATCAAATCTCTCAGTGAAGACGGTTTCTGGAGATATTGAAATCAATCACTCCCTTTCGAATCTTGATGTTGCCTCTGTCTCTGGCGATGTAAAAATTAGTCAAAACTCAACCGAAAACTGCACTGTGAAGACAGTTTCTGGAGACATTTCAACTCATACTTTTTCTGCCTGCACTTATACTCTAAAAAGCATTAGCGGTGATATTAAAGTCTCTGTGGCGCCAGATCTAAACATCGATGTTGATGGTAACTCTATTAGTGGAGATTTAAGATCAGAGATTTCACTTGACTCAGGAGAAAATTCTTTGCCCCCCGAAAACAAAGTAGTAAAAATAACCGCCTCCACAATAAGTGGAGACTTCAATTTGGCTCGAAACTAACTAGAAAGGAAATAAAATGTCAAACAGTGAATATGATGGATGCTTACACAAGAAGGGCAAGCGCACAAATTCAAAGCTAGAACCATCAAACTTGACAGGTATCGATCTTCAATACCAATACGGTCTCGGAAGAATAATTTGAGTGTTATTGGGGTAGTTGCCTTACTTAAGAGCTTTGTGAAGCAATACGCTGAATAGTTTTTTTGTGAAAATTAGAAGTTGTTGTGGCGAATTGACCTTCTTGCCCTCTCGCTTTAAAAAGTTAACCGCCCGCGCGCGTCTAAACTTACTTCCGCTGTGCATGGCGACAAAGCTTTCATGGGTTAACCACAAAACCCCCCATGTAGCCGAGAGATTCTGATATATCGACCCAGGCATTGATATTGACCGAGCCAATGCCGGTTGAAATACAGCAAATGCACGCCGATCCTGTTTTGTCGCTAGGCCGACCAATCCGTACTCGTGGGCTAATAGGTAATCACATAACAATTTCCCATCGAAATCTCCATCGAAATCTCCATCAATAAAGATGTGAAATGGGATTGGTGAATTTGTAAATCGGGACAATATTTTTTCAATCTTTAGATTCTCGTCACCTTCTTCTTGAAAGGTGACGTTATTTTCACTTTTCAACCAATTCGAGATTTCGCGTAAATCGCCATACCTGTCACTTACAGGCGAATAGCGTTTTTTTAACTGACTCCAACTACCAAGCAAAATAAAGTTTGCCTGTGTGCCAGGAAATGAGGTTAAACCCGAACAAATACTCTGGAGTTGTTTTAAATTGGAGTTCCGTACATCGATGACAGCCTCGTACGTTGGAATTACCCAAGAATTACTTGTACGAGCACGCACTTTCTTCATCTCTGGAATATATTGAGCTAACGAGGGTTGATTGTGCCGGTCGATTAACTCTTTATTCGATTCAACCGTGCTATAGCCCAAGTGCCAAGAGCGCGCGCGGCGCTCAGGAATAATTCGAATACCTTCCATGAATAAGCGCCACCCTAGTTCGGTGTCTTCACCTGTCACCAATTCACGTCTGTAGCCACCCATTTTTTTCCAGAGTGTGCTCTTAATTGAAAAGGTAGCTCCTACAAATGATCTATACCCATCTAATCCTGGATGCAATAAATCTGCCGTTTTTTCGATACGATTTTCCCAAAGCTCTTTAACCCAACTTTCGGAGTGCATATCTGCAAATTTCCCAAAGTTGATCATTTCAAAGGCCTTTTGTGGAGAGTTGTCCCACTCTTGAACAAAACGCTTCCACCCCAAAACGGCGTACCCATCTCCATCGTGGTGCCATTTCATATGGTGCGCCAAGTGCTCTTTCTCAAAGACCATGTCGGCATCTACAAACCAGAAAACATCGGCCTTGATAGTTGACGCAACATCATTAGTAGCTGCCGTTTTACCCCAACTACTAGGGGTATTTTTATAACGAATAACCTTGCTCTTTTTTGGGGCGATCGCTGGGATCTCTATCGGAGTTTTACTTCCATCATCGATTACATGCACGCTCACCAACTCCTTGGGGTAAGTCTGAGCGGCAAGAGATGCCATAAGGAGATTGAGTTTTTCTTGACCATCCCGGCAGGCCGTAATAATCGCCACTGAAAGAGTGGGGGTTCTAACCAGAGGAAGATTTTCTGGTCTTTCAAACCTAAATATTGGTTTTTTTGTCATTGTGTTCCAAAGATTGCGTCCTGCCAAAGACCAACTACCTGTTGGTTGGCGTTCTTGAGATACTTCGAATAATTGGTGCTGTATGTATGAAAGGTAAAGCCCCTCTTATAAATATATCCAGCTCCGAATGTTCGCCATATTTTTCCACCATTTTCAGTGACATGACTGAGTAGATAACGATCAACAGCAGTTGTTCCATTACCAAACCAGCCGGCAGATTCGCCGGCAGCACGTGAAACCAAAATAGTTCCACCGCAAACCCAATCACTCCATAGCTCGACTGCCTGAGTACCTTGAACACCAAAACGTCGGACAGTTAATTCAAGTGGCTCCAAATAAACATAGTTCATTGCACGCCCTACGACATCAGCTTCTTTATCAATTATTGCATCCACTAGATCTCGTAAATGATCTGGACCGTAATAATCATCGTCATCCATTTTTGCCACAAAATCACCGGATGATTTTCTTGCAAGATCAGTTAAGATTGTTCCAAGCGTACTTTCCTGAGAATATTTTTCAACTCTTACTTTTATCCCTCGCTTGTTTAATTGTGATATTAATGTTTTATGCTGTGCGTTTAATTGGATTGCGTGCAAGCCAATCAATAATTCGAAGCTCTTTAAGCTCTGCAATTTAATTTGAGATAAAATTGACGTTAAATCATCGGGTCTGACTGTAGAAAGTACAACGGATACCGCTGGATATTTCCTTGTTTTATTGTGGCGTAACAATCGAATTCTTGAAATCGCTTCAATCTCCTGAGAAAATGTTGTTGAGCGATCCAACGTAGTATTCTCAACTGATTGCATTTGGCTAGATTACCAATAATGCATCCAAAGGTGTTCGTCTCCTGAAGTTTGAGCCTGTCCTGCTAGGATTTCGACATGCCTCAAGGAGTCTCTTCAGCCAAGAAAAACAATCAGACCCTGACAACCCTAAAAAAGCTACTTTTAAATTTTAAAGCGCTACCAAAATCTGGAATCTATTTCTTAAAGGAGAGGTTTGGCACGGTTAAGCCAGTTAAATCAAAGTTGGTTTTAGTTGTCTCTTTTCCGCGTTCTGGAACACATGCGCTAGGGAGCCTTGTTTCACAGGAGAATATTGGATTTAGGTACCATGGTGAGTTTTTTGCCTTTAATCATTGGAGCTCTGTAATCGAGAGACTCAATCGCTATTACCCTTTTTTCTCATTCCGTTTCTATTTAAATTTCAAGACTCAACGTCAAAAATGGCGCACTTACCGCTTTGAAGCTTCGACTTTAAACCCGTCTAAAACTATCAGGGCTCTTAAGAAAATCCATGGGATACATATCATTAAGGTTTTTCCTACACACTTATCCGGTCCAGCTCTGGAATCAATTATTGCCGAACACAAGCCACATATTATTTTCTTGCGCAGAAATCATCTTGATCGCTTCGTATCACATAAAAAGGCAAATAAAACTGGTAAATGGCATACGGCATCTACTGAGGGTGTGGAGATTGATATTGATGAATCTGAGTTAGACAAATTTATTATGGATTATGAGAAGTTCTATAGCCACTATTTTCACTTTGCCAAAAATCAGGGTTGTGAAATCTTGGATGTCGACTACGAGTCATTGCAGGATGCAAAAGTTATTGATGCGATTCAACATTTCGCTGCTTGGGAGGATTTTACTGATTATAGTAAGTTGGCGAGGATTCCAACGACTGCTAAACAAGATTCCTCTCGGACGGTGCAGGACAAATATTTACTACACTCTGGGAAAAAGATCTCAGATTTCGATTTTAAAAAGATTGAAGTAGCTTAATGCGTATAGAGAGTCAAATATTACGAGAGTTAGAAAATGAATCTATAGAAATATTTCGAGAGGCGGCTGTATCCTTTCGTAAACCAGTGATGATGTACTCCATCGGTAAAGATTCATCAGTTTTATTACATTTGGCACGGAAAGCTTTTTATCCATCCCCAGTTCCATTTCCATTGCTTCATATTGATACCACCTGGAAATTCAAAGAGATGATTGCATTCCGCGATCGAATTATTGCTCAAACTAATTCACAACTCATTGTGTATACAAATGAAGAGGGCGTGGCTGCAGGGATAAACCCCTTCACCTCTGGTGCCTCCGAGTACACAAGAATAATGAAGACTGTGGCGCTAAAAGCGGCGCTAGATCTTCATGGATTCGACGCCGCTATTGGTGGCTCACGCCGAGATGAAGAAAAGAGCAGAGCGAAGGAGCGAATCTTTAGCGTTCGGGATCCGGGCCACAGATGGAATCCACGCGAGCAACGTCCCGAACTTTGGCGCACGTACAACACGCGTCTATTGCCAGAGCAAACAATGCGTGTTTTCCCGATATCAGATTGGACTGAGACTGATATTTGGCGCTATATCTATCAGGAAAATATCGAGGTTAATCCTCTCTATTTTTCAAAAGAGAGACCGATGGTCCAACGCGGGGACCAGTTAATTATGGTCAATGATGATCGATTCCCACTGATTAATGGGGAAACTCCAGTGATGCGAAAAGTTCGTTTTAGGACTTTGGGCTGTTATCCATTGACGGCTGCAGTCGAATCGAATGCAGTAACGATTGAAGAGATTGTGGAAGAAGTTTTACATGTAAAACTCAGTGAAAGAGCTACACGACTCATCGATGGCGATAGTGAAGATTCTATGGAGAAAAAGAAGACGGAGGGTTATTTCTAATGAGTACCTCTGTAATTCGCCTTCTGACCTGTGGAAGTGTTGACGACGGCAAAAGCACTTTGATTGGTCGCCTACTCGTGGAGACCGATAGCGTTCCACATGACACGGTCGGTGCGGCGAGAAAAGTTCGTAGGACTGGTTCCACTATTCCAGCTGGAGAGATTGACTTTAGTTTACTGACAGATGGTTTAGAGGCAGAGCGCGAACAGGGAATTACTATTGACGTGGCCTATCGCTCTATGTCCCTCCTAAATGGCAAACGCCTCATCATCGCCGATGCTCCAGGCCATGAGCAGTACACGCGCAACATGGTAGTCGCCGCATCCAGGGCCGATATCGCTTTAGTTCTCATTGATGCAACTAAGGGTGTGCGCACTCAAACGCTTCGACATTTAACAATCTGTTCACTGATGGGTGTTAATCGGATAATAATCGTCATTAATAAACTAGATGCTTTGGATTATTCACAAGTGATTTTCGATGAAATCTCAAATGTAATAACCGAGGCAGCGGATCGACTACGTCTGCAGGATGTTCATGTTGTGCCGATTAGCGCCTTAGCTGGTGACAATGTAGTTTTCCCAAGCGGGAATATGCCGTGGTACTCCGGTCCTACTTTGCAGGATTCAATTCAGAGCTGGGTCGCGCCTAAGGATTTAGAAATCGATGGCTTAATGCGGATTCAGATGATCTCCAGAGCTGAAAATTTTCGCGGGGTGTCCGGAACGGTCCGAGCTGGAACCTTTAACGCCGGGGATGAAGTTGTTATTTTCCCTAGCAATCAGCGGGCAAAGATCGCAAGAATCGCTACCTTTAGCGGAGATGTTGAAAAAGCATCAGACTCCGATGCAATCACTTTTGTCTTAGAACCAGAGGTTGATGCAACTCGTGGAGATATCGTCGCTAGGAATCCGGCAGATTTAATCCCCTCCGATCGTTTTGCCGCACACGTGGTCTGGCTCAATGAAGACCCGCTTATCCATAGTCGTTCCTATTTGATGGTCTCTGGCCCAACTACATCACCTGCAATGATTACAAAAATAAAACATAAAGTCGATGTGAATAGCGGAGAGCAGATTTCATCCGATGCTCTAAAGATGAACGAGATTGGTTTAGTTGAGATTGCAACAGACATTCCAATGGTTATGCAGCCATATAATCAATCACGAGAGTTCGGAAACTTTATCCTTGTGGATCGGTTAACGCTTAAAACAGTTGGTGCCGGAATGATTCAGCACTCACTGCGCAGAGCATCTAATGTAGTGTTACAAAATTACGAGATTACGAAGAGCGTTAGATCAGCACAAAAGAATCAAAAATCTCGAACCGTCTGGCTTACTGGCCTATCTGGTTCTGGAAAGTCAACTATTGCAAACGCACTTGAAAAGAGATTGCTCGCCCAAGGTGCCCATGCATATGTACTAGATGGCGACAATCTACGCTTAGGTATAAATATGGATCTTGGATTTACTCCAGAGGATCGAGCTGAAAATGTCCGCAGAACCTCTGAAGTTGCAAAGTTAATGGTTGATGCAGGATTGATTGTCATCACAGCACTTATAAGTCCATTTGAAGTTGATCGCCAACGAGCGAAATCAATTTTCCAAGATGGTGAATTTCTTGAGGTTTTTGTCGATACACCAGTTGAGATTTGCCAAAGCCGTGACCCTAAAGGTTTGTATAAGAAATCAGCTGCCGGAGAAATCCCTAACTTCACTGGTGTTGGACAGGATTACGAGCGCCCGGCTCGCCCTGATTTAATTCTGGACGGAACAAGACTGGTTAACGAAAACGTCGACCTCATCATGAAAGAGCTTTTGTGATTTGCATAGCCTTCACATTTATCGAAGCAACTGCGTTATTAATCGATGAGTTCTACTCAAAAGTGTAAGGAGATAGGTACATGAAGGTAACAAAACAAAGGTCGGCTTTAAAGGCAGTTAGTTGGAGAGTAATTGGGACAGCAGATACTTTTCTATTGTCACTTCTGATTACACATGAAGCCATAACTGCCGCCTCAATTGCCGGCTTTGAAGTATTAACAAAAACTATTTTGTACTATATGCACGAGCGTGGATGGAATAATATTTCATGGGGCAGAATTAACGATAAGTAAAAGTAAAATACTTTACTTCGGCGAATTTTGATGAAGAGGAACTGACTGCCTTAGGGAGCAGATGTGTTGTTCGCTGGCAATATATGGGGAGATGGGCACGTACGGGGTGTAGATGTAATGCGGATTCGAATTGTTGTGAAACTGAAGCCTTTACTTCTTCTCTTGAGTTAATCGCTGAGATAGATAGATTGGCACGATAGAGATGACGATTAGAGCTGCTGCAACCACATTAACGATTGGTGCCTGGTTTGGTCTAAAGAGGTTTTGAAAAATCCAGATTGGAAGTGTGGTTTGACCGGCACCTGCGGTGAAGGTGGTTACTATGATTTCGTCGAATGAAAGGCCAAAGGATAGAAGTGCTCCTGCAACTAGTGCATTGCGAATCATTGGGAAGCTAACTAATCGGAAGGTGGTCAGACGGTTTGCTCCAAGATCCATGCTAGCCTCTTCAAAGCTTGCTCCCATGCGGCGATAACGAGCGGCAACATTGTTAAAGACAACGACGATGCAGAATGTTGCGTGGCCAATGATGATAGTGAAAAAAGTTAATCCGCCAAAGAAGTTGGTAAAGACATTGTTGAGTGCTATACCTGTGACGATTCCAGGAAGTGCGATGGGAAGAACAAAGAGCAATGAGATTACATCTCGGCCAAAAAAGTCATAGCGCGCAATGGCGGCTGCGGCAAGAGTTCCAAGGATTAGAGCAATAATTGTGGCAAAAACTGCGGTAAGAGTGGAGAGCATGATTGCATCCCGGACGCCAGTGTTGACCGCTGCTTTTTCCCACCAGATAGTTGTAAAGCCTGTAGGTGGCCAGTTAAAGGATTTATTTGTGTTGAAGGAGTTAATAACAACAAGTAGTAAAGGCATGTAGATAAATGAGAGCCCGAAGATCATAAAAGACCATAAAACAAAGCGAGTGGTGCGGGAGATGTTCATAGGTTATCGAGTGCTCCCGTTTTTCGAACTGATGCCAGGTATATCATCATGACAATGACAGGAATCAGTGCAACCGCTGCAGCAAAAGGAAGATTGAGGGCAAAGTTTTGATAGACAACATTGCCTAGCATTTGGAATGTTCCACCAAGAATTTGGACGGTGATGTAATCACCAAGACTTAAAGAGAATGTAAAGAGGGACCCTGCAATAATTGCCGGCCCTGTTATCGGCAAGATGACTCGCATAAATGTGCGTGCAGGTTTTGCGCCGAGATCAGATGAGGCATCGATGATGGATTCAGGGAGTTTTTCCATGCCGGCGTAAATAGGCAACACCATGTAGGGAAGCCAAAGATAGGTAAGACCAATTACAACTGCAACAAGACCAAAGCCTGGACTGGATAAGCCGAGAGGTGAAATTAACCAGTTAAGAAAACCGCTTTCAGGTGCCATCATGGTGCGCCATGCATAGATCTTTACAAGGTAGGAGGCCCATAACGGCGTGATGACAAGTGCGATTAAGACTGGCCGAGATTTTGGTTTTGCAATGCGAGCGATGAAAAATGCCATCGGAATTGCAAGTAATGCACATATTATGGTTACAGAAAGGGCTACGCCCACGGTTCTGATGGTGACGTTGAAATAAGCCTTATCGGTAAGAATGTCTATAAAGTTTGAGAGTGTAAATTCTCGAACAACTTTGCTAGTGAAAGTGTCGATTTTCCAAATGCTTGTTATAAATAAAGCAGCCAGTGAACCCAAATATAAAACACCGAGCCAGAAAATCGGTAGCACTAATAGAGCAGCGATGCGCGCTTTCACATGGGAGTGAAAGTATCGTCTGGTTGAGGTAAGTGCGCTCATGGATTCATTGTTTTTCTATTGGGACGAGATATAGGTGTGGGTACCTGCTCGCAAGTACCCACACCACTACCGCTTAAGAGTTTCTAAAGCTTGACCAGGCTTTAACCCATTCGGCGTACGGAATACATTTCACATCCGTGCGGCCATCTAGGCACTCTTCTGTAGGAGTCTTCCAGTAGTACACATCTGACCAGTAATCAGTTTCATCTGCATGATAAGAACTGCAGTGATCTATGCTCGATGTTAGTGCACAGGCCTTTGAGTTTGCTGGTGCTTCACCAAAATACTCAGCTGCTTGTGCATTTGTTGCTGGAGAGATAATCCAGTTGAGCCATTTGTATGCGCAATCAATCGCTTCTGTGTCCTTGGAGATCATCCAAGTATCAGACCAACCAGTTGCACCTTCCTTTGGCTTTACAGCGCCTACAGTTGCCTTTTCACTGTTAAGAACATTGGCAATAACTTGCCATGATGTTCCAGCGATAACGCTTCCTGCTTGAACTGCAGCAATATACTTGGTGTAGTCAGCCCAGTATTCGGCGACTAGAGGCTTCTGTTGCTTGAGAAGTTCCATCGCTGCATCAAACTGTGTTTGATCAAGTGCGTATGGATCTGTGATTCCAAGCTCTGGCATTGTTGACATTAAGTAAACAGCTGCATCTGCGATATAGATCGCCGAATCGTATGCAGTGACTTTTCCTTTGAGTGGTGAGTTTGATTCCCACACAACTGACCATGAATCTGGTGCTGGATTGACCTTATCAATCGTGTACTGCAACACATTTGCGCCACGGCCATGAGGTACACCGTAGTTTGCGCCATCAATTGTGTTCCATGGACGGTCTTTGAGGTTATCAAATATATCTGCGTAATTTGGAATCAGATCCAAATTAACTGGCTGTAAATCTCCACCGAAAATTAAGCGAAGAGAAGCGTCACCAGATGCACTAACTACATCATAGCCACCACTTTGCATCAACTGAACTGCCTCATCAGAAGTTCCGTATGCTTTTACATTTACCGTGCAACCAGTTTCATTTTCAAAGGGCGTTACCCAATCAACATTTGGATCTGTTGATCCATCTTCTGCGTATCCTGGCCAAGCAAGGACGTTAATTGTTCCTGGTGTATCTCCCAGCGGACCTGCGTATGCGCCGCCTGCTGAGTCCTCTCCTGCACTAGAACAACCACTGAGGATTAATGCGCTCGCCGCAACTACAAAAACGGACTTACGGATTTTTATACTTACCACTCGTGTTCCTTCCTGTCGCGACTCTGCGACACCACACCAGAATCTCTAGCGTGTACCTCAACCCCTAGGAGATTGAGAATTCTTTTATCCTTCGACCTGGTACTCATTTGCTATATCCCAACTAACACTCACCTTTGAGTTACGCATCGCTTCAACGGAGGTCGAGCCCTCGGTTGCATTCTGCGCCAATGCCGTTAGGGAGATTCCTGCATCTAATTCAAGAAGAAAGCGGGTGCTTGGTCCTAGGTACTCTACCTCGCGGATTGTTCCGGTGGTAATACGTGAACCAGGCTTTTTCGCGTCAATTTGAATCTTTTCCGGGCGCACTAGCCATGTTCCAGATTTCTTTAGAAGTGTTTGTGCTGCAGCCCCTGAGATTAAATTAGATATCCCAACAAAGCCTGCGACAAAGGGGCTCGCAGGTTTTTCATAGATAGCTGCTGGAGTATCAAGTTGTTGAATCTTTCCGCGATCAAAGACTGCGACACGATCTGACATTGTCAGAGCCTCCTCCTGATCGTGGGTGACAAAGATAAAAGTAATGCCAACTTCGCGTTGCAATTGTTTGAGTTCAATCTGCATCTGCACACGAAGTTTAAGATCAAGAGCTCCAAGTGGCTCATCTAGTAGCAAAACAGATGGACGGTTAACTAGTGCACGGGCAAGCGCGACGCGTTGGCGTTGGCCGCCTGAGAGTTGATTGGGTTTTCTATTGCCGAATCCATCAAGGCGAACCTGTGCGAGGGCAATCTGTGCTTGTTTGCGACGTTCTATTTTACTAACGCCTTTAACACGAAGTCCGTATTCGATGTTTGTAATAACATCCATGTGAGGAAAGAGTGCGTAATCTTGAAAGACTGTGTTTACATCTCGTTCATAAGCAGGAAGATTAGCAATATCAGTGCCGTTAAGGTGAACACTTCCTGCATCAGGTATTTCAAATCCGGCTATCATACGAAGCACGGTTGTCTTTCCTGATCCTGATGGGCCAAGAAGCGTTAAAAATTCGCCAGAGTAGATATCTAGATCAACACCATCAACTGCCTGAACTGTGCCAAAGTTCTTTTTAAGGCCACGGATTGAGATGATTGTTGAGCCTTGTGCATTCACTGGCAGTCACCTCCGTTGTGGCCACTTGTTTTGCGCTACATCTTATATCAGGGTGATTTTCTTTTCACTGTTGATAACGTATAGGGGAACTCTACGGTCTCGATTTACAACTGAAATTAGAATACTTGAGCGGTTGGCTTCTTGGTTAAGTAATGTGAGCACTTTAGGTTAAAAATCAACCAAATGAGTAATAAATAAGAAGATTTACGCGTGAATCACTTGTGCGCGCGGAGGTGTAAAACTGACAAAGATTGGTGACATTCTAAGCCCCTAATTGAAGGGATTAGAGATGTTCAGTGAACGGGAATTAGAACGAAGAGCGCGGCATCGGTTAGAGATACTCACCCATGCAGAAGAA
>Ga0207952_1000404_pt1 | contig 36472 bp, 37 predicted proteins | sample SubbioR12Aug_8Ca_FD_184831 | JGI IMG/M metagenome (GOLD analysis project Ga0207952, IMG submission 184831) | Serpentinite rock and fluid subsurface biosphere microbial communities from McLaughlin Reserve, California, USA - CR12Aug_8Ca (SPAdes) | ecosystem: Environmental > Terrestrial > Deep... | reverse complement strand
AGCTGTCGGCTAATGCATGAAGCGACGAGCTGGAAAAGTCGACAGAAACTGAGGAGCGGAGACTGCTAGGACTAATGGGCCATAGCCTGTATATGACTGACCAGGCTGTCCATTTCACGGGATTTATCGAAAAAACCTTCTGCTCCCAATGACATGGTGCGGATTTTCAGTGCGTTGCTGGGGTTGCTGGTAAATACCAGTCGGGAACCGTAATGACAGCCATCATCCTTCAAGCCGGACAAGACAGCCAGGCCACTACCTTCACGCAAACCTATGTCTACGATCGCAACGTCCCATTCGATAGAGCGCAATTGGCTCAAAGCCTCTTTTTCACTCTCAGCGAAACCGATGACTTCTACATTGCCCGCTTGCTGCAAAACCTCTATCAGCACAGAGCGGATTCTTTGCGCATCTTCGATTAAAAACACTTTTATTTTTCTCTTGTTGTCCATTTTATTCCAAACCCTGACGACCCCAGACAAGCGTGAATGCCAGCGTAAAACCTTTGATAACAATTATATTCTCATTTATTACATTTTTATTTTAAGGACACTGCAAGCGATTGGCAATAAGCTTTGGCGGAATCACTTGTAGGAGTAAGACTACCTGTTTTATGGCTGCGGGGCTAAAGTGAATGTATCAAATTTTATGACACATAATTTATCAATCAAGATATATTTTTCATAGATGAAAAGTAAAAATTTCAATCCTGAAGAGAAGCACTTCAATGAAATGCTCAAGCGTTTCTTTAGTATTCTTCTCCTGCATTAAAAATGGTAATTTAAGGTATTTACTAAGGTAGCTTTCATGAAAAAAACCACATCGACTTCCATACCCTTGTACATCACGGTTTTATTTGTGACTTGCCTCGTCATCCTGATCGCCAATGCCTATTCTGCGTACCAGAATCTGGAAAAATTGAAACGCAACAATGACTGGGTCGAGCATACCTGGAGCGTCAAAGACAAACTCAAGAATATCAACCTGCTCATCATGGATTCAGAGAGTAGTTTGCGCGGCTATTTCATGTCGGGGAATGAAATTTACCTGCGCCCCTGGCATATCGCCAAAAACAAGCTGGAGAGTGATTTCAAGGAGCTTGAAAGACTATTGAGCGACAGCCCGGCGCAAATCAAGAACCTGAAAGAATTACGCAAACTATATGACAGCAAAGCCAAGGTCTTTGAGCTGGGCATTTCGAGATATAAGGAATTCGGCCTGACCGGTATCGTAGAATTATCCAAGGCAGGAGAGGGTCGCGAAGTCATGGATGAAATCAGGCTGCTCGATATCATCATGGAAAAAGAAGAGAACGAAGCACTGGTCAGCAGGCGCGAACGTTTTTACAAGGAATACAAGGACGCGCTTTTTTTTGGCACGGCCACCAACGCAATCGCCTTGCTGGTTCTGATCCTTTTCTATCGCCTGATCTATCGCAGTTTCTACAAGCAACGCGGCATAGAAAATGCATTGAAGATCGCCAATGACAATCTGGAAAGCACGGTACTGAAGCGTACAGAACAATTATCGGTTCTGTCACACCACTTGCTGAATGTGTCGGAAAAAGAAAAAGCCAAACTCGCGCGTGAATTGCACGATGAAATGGGCTCGAACCTGACAGCGATCAGCATGGATATCTCGGTTGTGACTGAAAAACTCAAAAACAAAGAGCCTGATCTGGCCAAGCAGTTGCAAAGAACCAAACGCGCTTTACTTGATACAGTGGATATGAAGCGCCGCATCATAGAAGATTTGCGGCCAAGCATGCTGGACAATCTGGGCCTGTCTGCATCCATACAGCATTATTGCGAAGAAGCGACAGCAATGGCTGGACTGGGTTATGTAACCGATATTACTGAAGACTTCGACACCATAGACCCGGCCTGGGCGATTGCCCTGTTCCGCATAACCCAAGAGTCTTTAAATAACGTCATCAAGTATGCGCAGGCTACCAAAGTCAAGATCAGCCTGAAACGCATGGACAAGGGTTTGTGGCTGCAAATACTTGATGATGGCATAGGCATACAGAAGGATGCTGTCGCCAAGCCAAAGACGCATGGCATCCTGGGTATGCGTGAGCGTGCGCTGCTTCTGGGTGGCAGCTTTTCTGTCAAGCCAGGTGAGCAAAATAAAGGAACTGCGGTTGAGGCTTTTATCCCCTTCAAGGAATGACAATCTGCAATCATGAAAAAACTCCCAAGACTGAAATCAGCCTTGGGAGTTTTTTTCATCAGGTTTGCAGTACTAAATTACGCGGAAGTTCCCTTGTTTAACAGGTGTATTCAGCTTGTGATCAACGAACCATGCCTGAAAGTATTTGTTCAAACTCTTGCTTGGACACACGATAGCATTCGCCGGCATGCATTTCCAGGCCTTCGCGGTCAAGCATGGTGATATTGCCGCGCTTGTACTGTATCAAGCCTTCTTGCTGCAATTTACCTGCAGCCTCTGTCACTGTTTCGCGGCGTACTCCGAGCATATTGGCGATCATTTCCTGAGTCACTTTTAATTCATTGCCTTGCAAGCGGTCAAGGCGGTCAAGCAACCAGCGCGACAATTGCTGGTCTATGGAATAGTGACGGCCGCACACAGAATTTTGTGCCATTTGAGCGAACAGTGCCTGGGTATAACGCATCAACAATTGCTGCAACTTGCCACCCCTGGCATTGGCTTCCTTCAACACAGAAGCTTTGAGTTTATAGGCATAGCCTGCACATTGCACCATGGCGGTACCTGTGGCTCGTTCACTCATCAGGGCGGAGATACCGAGCAAGCCTTCATGTCCAGTCACGCCAATTTCAGTAATATCACCATCAGCCAGCACATACAGCAAAGCGACGATGGCAGTGGTAGGAAAATAAACATGGGACAGTTTGGCGCCATATTCATACAGTTCTTTATCGAAGGGCAAATGAACCAGTTCCAGATGCGGCATCAGAAATGCCAGCTCATCTTCTGGCAGCGCTGCGAGGATATCGTTCTGGATAGGTTCATCAAGCAAACCGAGATCCATAGGCAGCGTCGCAGCAGGTGTATAGCTGACCGAATACCTGCGATGCAAGTTGCCACCAGAGGACAAGGAAGGATGTGCAGTCATGGAAATGTGGGTCTGAGTGCTATTCATTTTTCTGCCTCTTATCAAGAATATTGAATGTTGTACCTTGCTTTTTCTCTTTGGATATCTGGCGTTTTTCGCATTAATTGATATCCGTCGAACTGATTACACTTTAGTTTTTTATTCTTGATGGCGGCATCGGAGATGCTGGCGACGAGTTGTACGCTGAGTGCGCTGTGGTTTGTGGGACTGCTCCTACAAGAGAATAATTTTGTTACATATGTCTTGAGTTTGAGTGCAATCAAAGTGCGTCATCGCACCGACCTGCCCCACCAAAAAGCCTACGATTCCCACATCACCAACAGTGGAGAATCATCATGAATATCTATAAGCAGACCGCCATCGCTGTAAGTATTGCCGCCTCTGTCGTGTTGACTGGCTGCGGCAGCAGTTCCCCCTCTGTGACAACGGGTTACCCCGCCTCGCAAATGACGCAAAACAGCTATGGGGTGATTGAATCTATACAAGTAGTACAGGTATCAAGTGAAAACCGGGGGCCAGGTGCTGGCGCTGTAGTGGGTGCTGTAGTGGGCGGTATCCTGGGCAGCCAGGTAGGTGGCGGCCTGGGCAATGCAGCAGCAACCGCTGCCGGTGTGGTGGGTGGCGCTATTGTTGGTAACAATATCGAAAAAAATAATCGCAACCAGCAAATGCGCGAAGCGTATCAAATCAGCGTGCGTCTGGACAATGGCGTATATCAGAACATAGTGCAAGACAATATCGTGGACCTGCGTGTAGGCAATCGTGTGTATGTGAATAACAATCACGTTTATCGTAATTAAAATTCTGCAGCTAAACTCAATACTCTTATACTGACAAAAAAGTCGTTCCTTTGATGGAACGACTTTTTTATTATGCAGGGCACAAAATACTGTGCCGAATTTTTATAACTATTTAATTTATTCGCTTATTCACTCAATAACTCCGCAACCGCTTGCATGCCATCCACATGCTCAGAAACCACTTTTACAATCACGATAATGGGTACCCCGAGCAGCAGGCCCCAGGCACCCCATAACCAGCCCCAGAACAACAGAGAGATAAACACCGCGGCTGCATTCATGCGGGTAATACGGCCTGTCATCCAGGTGGTGACCAGCATCCCCACCATCGTCGCAATAGCCATGGAGAGGCCTGCCACAAGTAAAGCCATGGAGATGGTGCCAAACTGCACATAGGCAATCAGGCAAGCAGCCAGGGCCATCAATATGGAACCAAAATAGGGAATGATATGCAGCAGCCCTGCCGTAACAGCCCAGGCCCCGGCGTTTTCCAGCCCTATTAGATGAAATGCTATCCAGGTCAGCAAGGCCAGAAGACCGTTGGTAACCAGGAGCATGAACATGTATTGCTGCACCGAGGTATTGATCTTGCTCAGGATCTGTACAGTGACGCGTTTTTGTGTCAATGAGGGGCCAGTGATCTTGACCAGTTTTCGTTTGAATTTATCACCTGACAGCAGCAGGAAGAAAATAAGAAACAGCATCATGACAGTCTGTCCCAGCAAGTCCATGATGCCTAGTGAGCCAGCCAGCAGCAATTCACGCAGTTTGAGCACGGGTCCTTCATTAACCACGGCTTTTTTCGCGCCGGGAGCAACACCTGTAGTGGCCTGGCTAGTGGCTTTTTCTATCTCTGTCGCCGCCGTCTGCATTTTTTGCATCAGGCCAGCCTGGCCGTATTGCAGCTTGCTCATTTCATTCGAAAACTTGCGCGTGGCTACCGGCAACTGGTCGAGAATGGCATCAAATTCTGTATGCAATGAGCTGACCTGCGTCACGAATATGGTCAGCATGCTGATCATGACGATAGTAGTGGCTATTGCACGCGGTATACGCCAGCGTTGCAGTGCATCTACCAGGGGTGCGAGAGTATAGGCAATGAAGATGCCAAAGGTCAGGGGAATGAAAAACCGTTGTGCGGCACGCAGGGCAAAGACGAAGGCAATAGTCGCCAAGACCGTCAGAGCCATCCCGCGCGCATCCACATGCACACGTGGAAATAACTGTGGCGTTACTTCAGCAGGAGCAACAGCCGCTCCATCAACAAGCTCAGTAGCAGTCTCTTCTTCTGCCGTGACATTGGCATCATTTGCAATGCGATTATCTGAGATCGGTACGTCCATCGCTTTTTCCTACCTGTCTTAATTATTTTAATTGCGCGGTTTAATTCAAGATATGAAAACGCGGCGATGACTTATGACTTGCTTCCTGTCACTCGCGACTGAGTGGATTTCACTCAGGATTTAAATGAGTTGTTTTGCAACTGAGTTTATAACTGAGTTGATAACTCAGTCGCAAAGCAGTTGCGAATGCGTTTCCGGACTTTTGCGCCACCAATGGTGACGCAAAAGTCCGGAGAGTAGCAGACAATTAGTTTTTCTGATTGTCTTTGAGTGCTTCTTTCAAGTTTCCAAAACCTTTTTGCACGCTACCTTCAACCTGTTTGGCTACGCCTTTGATTTGCTGCTCTTCACTACCGACCAGCTTGCCAGCTTCCTGTTGAACTTTACCAGCAACTTTTTTTGCTGCGCCTTTGACTTGATCTGAATTCATGGTGAAACTCCTTTTTGAAAGTTTACTTGCATAGAACCTTGGTAGTTCTGCTTTTACTACATTGACACTTCTCCAACAGAACTGCATCTTTATCCAATTGCAGATGCATTCCGATTGAAGTGAGCCCAGTTTACTTAGAAAAAAAAATTAGTTCGGTACGCTAACGAACCTAAGAAAAAAACTCCACAATCAGCATGTAGTGATTGTGGAGCGCAAGGCAATCACGTCTGGCTGTCGCGTGATTGCGAGGAACTAAAAAATTGCAATATAAAGGGTAATAATTGCGGCACCATCTGACTAAATATGTGCCTGACTTCTTTGCTGGCTATTACCGTGGTCAACAGAGTAACGCCAGTGTCAAAACCAGCCTTGAGCACTTTACGCGGCCCTATTGCCAGCAAGATGGCAGTGCCTGCCAGTACCCAGCCTGGATGCGTAGTAATCAATTGCATCAAATGACTATGCGGAAAACCGCTTGCATGGCCTTCGTTGCCAGTAGCGCCATCTTCCCTGCCCTCACCTGATGCTGACGGAAACTGCATGCGCATTTTCTTGCGGCTATGACGCAAGCGGTCAAGGACAGCCTGTTTTTCTTTTTCCAGTTTCTGCAGGGAAGTAGTCATAACAAGTCCTTAAGCATCTTGACGTCATCCTGCATTTCTTGCTTGAGCGTGGCAAACATGGGCGGAGCGGCGAGGTGTTGACGAGCTCTCCAGAAGGCTAACAGCGCAAGCAACATATATACGCCAGCTACTGACCAGGCCGCCGCGATGCGGTAACTGCTGTCCCAGTAAGTCACAATAACGGCCAGGCCAAGGAAAAATCCTGCCATCAATACAAAAAACAGACTTGCAGCCAGACTTAACAAGCGAACACTGACATCATGACGCTGGATATCAATTTCTATGCGCAGCAGCTCCAGGTAATCAACGATGCGGTCAAGGCCAATGACAGCAATCTGCCTGGCTTTATCGATGGTTTCGAACACAAGATTCTCCAAAGAGAGTAAATTTCCGGAAGATGAAATGCAAAATGCCGGCACTTACGCCGGCACCCGCAAGGTCGCATTCAACAGCTCATAAGCTTTGCGACTGGCGCAAGGCTATTTTTTTGCGAGCAGGTAACCGATCAAAATACCCACTCCAGCTACCGCGGCCACAGACTGCAGTGGTCGTTCTTTCACATAATTTCCTACTGTATCGACACCATCATTGATTTGGGTACGTACGTCGGCTGTTGCATCGAGCGCAGCATCTCTGGCATTGACAAATTTTTCCAGCAAAGCCGCTTTGGCTGCATTAAGATCAACGTCGGACAAGGACGGGATACGCGCAATCAATTCATCCAGGTCTGCTTTCAGATTTTGCATTTCATCGTGAGCGGCAGAGCTGATTTGTTTGCCAGCCTCTTTGGTGACGCCGATGACATTGCCGACTGAACTGCCGACATGGCTTGCTAAATTATTGGCCGCTTCCAGCGCAGAATTTGTTTTGGTAGCGATAGTATTCGTTTGCATAAACTACTCCTGAGAGGCTTGTCTTAAAAAGACTTAGGAAAGACTAGTTTGGTCTTTGGACTGCCGACTTTATCGCGGCGCGAGATAATATGAATTGGCGTGAGCAGAATCTGAGTCTGCTCACGCCACAAGTGCATTACTTGACGCGGATATCGTTTTTAACAGATTTCACGCCTTTAACACCACTGGTTACACTGACTGCCTTGCTTGAAGAGGCAGGATCAGCAACAAAACCACTCAGTTGAACGACACCTTTGTAGGTTTCAACATTAATTTCAGTTGCCTTCAATGTAGGTTCATTCACGATAGCAGCTTTTACTTTTGTGGTAATGACGGTGTCATCAATATACTCGCCAGCGCTCTCTTGTTTGGATGTTGAAGCACAACCAACCATGACCATCATGATACCTGCCAGAAAAATGCCCGTGATTTTTTTTATGAAGCTATTCATTTTAAAACTCCTTGATGAGGGTTTCATCTGGTTATATTCCAGACGAGGAACTTGCTTTGGTTTTTAGGGGTGCCTGCTTGACAACAAGAACAACATGAAACAGCAAGCTGGTAACAGCGGCGCGAAACCAGCCTGCGGATACTGCGGATACAACGGATAAAGCCAGGGTATTTAATTCAGTATTATTTATACTGATTTTTTGCAGCAGTAACGCAAGCGTCTTTGGCCGCACCAGACATAGGATCGCATTTTTCTACTGCCACTTTGTAGTTGGCATCATTTGCAGTAGTAGCTGCGTCGACTTTGGCATCAAAGATCTTCTTGCCAGCTTTAGCATCGGCAATCGCTATTTTTTGAGCTGCCTTGGCTTCTTTTTTGCACACATCTTTGTCATTGCCGGACTTGTCGTCGCATTTTTCCGCAGCGAGTGCGTACTCAGCATCAGCAACATTGGTGGCTGCCTTGACATGGTTCTTGGCGGTGTTCTCGTAGGACACCAGGGCTTGAGCCTTGGCACGTGTACGGACTACCTTGGCTTCTTCTACGCAAATGTCTTTTGCATTGTCTTTCAAAGCATCACATTTGGCTTTGGACACTTTGTAATCAGCTTCTGCACGTTCTTCTGTTGCTTTGAAGTTTGCTTTTGCCACATCTGCGGCAAAACTGGAATTGGCGATCAGACCTGCAGAAATCATTAAGATAGTGAGTGCTTTTTTCATGATATTTCCCTTATGTAAGTAAATGAACTGATTAGCCTTTTTTGTATTTGAAACACTAATTCAGAGGCATGTAAGTATCGTAGCAGCGCCCCCGGACGTCAGATATAGGACACCGGACCGCGGATTTGTAGGACAAACAGAAATGAAAAGCGCTAATTGCCTGTATAAGTTCTTTATTATTGACAGTGACGGCGATAGCCTTGCATCAAGTGATATCGATGCCCGAGCACACTACGACTAGCCTGACATCATCCAACAAGCACTTGGGAATGGACTTAAGACTCAGTTTATAATCAAGCCTTGCCAGCCCTCACTTAACAGTACAAAGATCAGACAATGCTCAGGAAACTATTCTCCAAACCCGCCTCACCCGCAGCCGCGCCAGTTCAACAAGTAGCACCTGCCGTGCATGTTGGAGCAAACCTCATTACTAAATTTGGCGACTGGTCTTACAGTGAGCACACCACGACTGAAGACATTTTCCATTGCTTTCGCCTGATACTGGGGCGCTCACCCAACCCTGAAGAATGGCCAGGACATGGCGCTCAGGCTGGCAAACCCCTTGATGCTGTTGTTGCGTCCTATCTTAATTCGCTGGAGTTCGCCCAAAGACAAGAGAAACTGGCGATCAAGCGCGACGCCGGCGGGATTCAGCAAGTCAGCGTCGGTGGCTTGAGCATGTTTGTCGACCCGGAAGACCTGGACCTGGGTATGCCATTGATCCATGGCGAGTACGAGCCACATGTGACAAAAGTCTTCAAGGACCATGTTCAGGCTGGCATGGGCGTGCTCGACATAGGTGCCAATATTGGTTACTTCAGTATGATAGCCGCATCCCTGGCGGGAGAGACAGGCGTGGTTTATGCGGTTGAGCCCAATACCAACAATGTGAAATTCATAGAACTCAGCAAGAGGGAAAATGGCTTCAACAATATCAAGATCATCAATAGCGCGGCAGGTGAAGATTTTGACATACTGAGCCTGAACAGTTCATACAGCAATGGCACGACGGCCCATTTGTCGGAAGATCAGCAGACCTTGATGAAAAGCACGGTTGTCGCCTGCATGCCGCTGGATAATCTTATTCCTGCGAACAGAAAAATTGATTTCATCAAAATTGATATTGAAGGTTTTGAATACCGCGCCCTGCTGGGAGCCAGACGCCTGCTGGAAAAATGGCGTCCGGTTATCGTCAGTGAATTCAGCCCGGATTTCATGCCACTGACTGGCGGCAATGATGGCCCTACCTATCTGCGTTTTTTATTCGACCTGGGCTATACTGCTGCCGTCATCCAAAAGAATGGCGAATTGTTTGAAGCAGGCAATGATGTTGCCAAGGTCATGGACTACTACAAAGACATGGGTGTAGACCATATTGATATCTTGTTCAAGCACCCAGCAATGCCTGCATAAGACCTTGCTGTGAATTGAAAATTATTGACCCGCTTTGAGCAGTGTCCCGCCATATCTGTCGAAATAGGACACTGCTGCATCGTGGAAGACATACAGGATCTGGTCAGGCGCATAGTCCTCAAGCAAAATCTGTTTGAACCTGGCTTGCTCTTTAGCATTGAGCTGGTTGATGCTGTTCAAAGAGACGTGCCAGACTTCGCCATAATATTCTGAGAAAAAACCAGCAATACCCTGGCCAAATGAATCTGTAATCAGGAGCAGTTTAGGGCCTGCTACCCTAGCATGGCGATAGCGTGAAACATCACCTATCTTTTCCGCCGTGCCTGTAAACTCAGGGAAGCAGGCGACACCCAGACAGGCAGTAATACCTGCTTTGGCATAGTCTGGATCATGAGTAGGTACTGTAAGTGCAACCCCCGGCAGGAAATGCTGTATGTCGGATGGAACATCATGCAGATTGCTTGTCAGTGTCACCAGCCTTTTGCGGTGCAGGTAATTTTCTGCGACCAGTTGCGCCACCGGTTGCGGGCCACTACCTGTCCAGTGAAAAGTATTCTTGGGAAATACAGCCATGCTTTTCTTGAGGGCCTGCATTTCCGTCAGCGGATAAATGATTTTGTCTTTTAATCCGGGCAAGGACTTCAATTTGTCGACGATGCCTGGCAAGCTGGGGGTATATTGCGCGCATTGTTGTTGCAGCCAGTCTGGCAATTTGTCGACATACACCACTGGCTTGGTAGGCACCAGCAAAAGATAACTCTCTGCTTTCACCTGCACAGCCATGCGCATGAAGTCAGATGCGGTCCTGACTATCTCTGCCCGGTCTTTTTCTGAGACATTTTTTCCGCACAGAAAATCTATCATGGCCAGCGGGGTATTGGCCGCGTGCGAGTTAAAGAAGATGTAACCATCTTTACCGGCTGTCAGTTGCACGGCATTGATATCGCCAAGCAAGTAATAGCGCAGTTGGTTATTCCATGCGACCAGATTATTCCTGAGACCAAAATTATCATTGAGATAGGCGTCAACTGCGGCCGGGAATTTCAGGCTTTCTGCAAATGTAGTTGGCGCTGCAGGTTTGACGGCGAGTGCGCGATTTTCTTTGCCAGGGCCCTGGAATTTACCACTGACATGGACAATAGCTGGTGTCAGCAAGATGCCAAAGAAAGTGATGATGAAAATGATGCGCCCGTAAAAGTGCCTTTGTATGCGCGACTTCAAGCTGGGTGTGCTGGAATTATTCATGGTACAAAACCCGGCCTCAGAAACGGAAGTAAATGAAAGGATTATAGGCCCCGGTTGCCAGGCTGGTGGCTGACAACAGAAACAGCATCAGGCTGACAACAGGTGCTAATACCCGGGCTGGCGCTTGCGGTTTGTTCAGCATTTGCAAGACTGGCGTCGACACCAGCACACCTGCAAGCAGTGCAGCAATGACCGTGCCATTCATAAAGCTCATGACAGGGGCAACGACATTATCTGCTGGCATGCTGCCAGCCATGGCCGCCAGATAATGCAGGGCCTGTGCAAAGCTGTCGCAGCGGAAGAATACCCAGCCCACCATCACGACCAGAACGGTGTAGAAATGCCTGAACGGTCTGGGCAAACCTGTCAGCAGCTTTTGCAAGCCTATGCGCTCCAGCACCAGGAAACTGCCGTGATACAGGCCCCAGACGACAAAAGTCCAGCTCGCTCCATGCCATAAACCGCAAAGAAAAAACACGATGAACAGATTGCGATAAGTAGCCAGAGCTGAGCCGCGGTTACCACCCAGTGGTATGTACAGATAATCGCGGAACCAACGCGACAGGCTCAAATGCCAGCGCTGCCAGAATTCAGTGATCGATTGCGCGATATAGGGGTAATTAAAATTACGCGGGAAAGTAAAGCCAGTGACCAGGCCCAAACCTATTGCCATATTCGAATAACCAAAAAAATCAAAATAGATTTGCAAGCTATAGCAAGTAATGCCCAGCCAGGCACTGGCCATGCCCAGCGCTTCTGGTGACAGTGAAAATATCTGGTCTGCAGGCAAGGCCACACTATTGGCAATCAAGACTTTTTGCGCCAGACCGAGAATAAAAATCTTGCTACCCAGCTCCACCCTGCGCAAAGTATGGTGACGCTGGTGCAACTGCCTGGCGATGGTAGAAAACCGTATGATAGGCCCGGCTATCAGTTGCGGAAACATGGTGATATACATGGCCAGCGCAAACAAGTTTTTCTCATGCCTGGTCTTTTTGCGATAAACGTCCACCAGATAGGAAATCGCGTGGAAAGAAAAGAAGGATATCCCCAGAGGCAGGGTAACCGCGTCCACTGCTGGCATGGCAATATCCAGCTTGCCCAGCACAGCGACCACACTGGCCAGGGCAAAGTTAAAGTATTTGAAGTAAGCCAGCAGTGCCAGATTAAAAACGATGCCAGCGATGAAGATGGCTTTGCCTGTTCCGCCTTTTTCCTGAGCCTTGCCCACACCCAGGCCACACATATAATTGAGCAGGATGGAAATCAGCAATAATGGCAAGTTCTTGGGTTCGCCCCAGGCATAAAAGATCAGGCTGGCGACTAGCAAGACCATATTGCGCAACTGGCGAAAGGGCAAAGCGAAATACAAGACGATGAATATCGGTAAAAAATAAAATAAAAAGGTAACCGTACTAAAAACCATGTCTTGTACTTTCTTGTCGCAGCGCCTGCATGCACGGCGCCTGAGCGCGCCGGCAAAATGTGTGTTTGGTGCGGGATTTTAATGCCAGAGTGGGCAAAAAAGAAGCAGAACATCGGTTTTGGCTGAGCAGACCGCCATTTACAGCGCAAGAAAACCAGTAAACATTGGAAATGTATGCATGTTGCGGAAGTATCACCGCTTTTTGATTTCAGATTTACAATGGCTACATGCAAACAGAAAACTCTATCCCCTCCTCACATGCCACTACGATCACTGCAGCACAAGCCTGGTTTGGCGAGGCTTTCCAGGGCTTGCATCCCCTCTTGCAGCAATTGCACATCCAGAGTGGTACGCTGGAAGGCGAGATTGATATCACTCTCGGCAAGGGTCTGGCTGGTTTCCTTGGCCGCAGGCTGGCGAAGAAATTGGGCGTGCCGACCAGACATGCACGTACAGGCTATACAGTCAGTATCAGTCATGCAGCCGGAAAACTGATCTGGGCCAGGCAATTCATGGGGCCTGACGGCACTTCGCAAGAGCTGGTAACCGTATTTGCGCCGCATGGCCACTACCCACATGGCTATTGGCAAGAGAGCACTGGTCTCATGCATTTCCGTCTGACCGTCGATATTCTCGAAGGCGGAGGCTGGAACTGGCGCGTACTCGGCGCCAGCTTGCATGGTTTACCTGTGCCCGTGCGGCTATTTCCGCAATCCAGAGCCTATAAATGTATAGAAGACGGACGCTATCGCTTTTATGTAGGCTTTGTCATGCCTGGATTGGGTGTGCTACTCAGTTATTCAGGGCTGTTGAACCTTCAGCCTGCAAAGGCTTTTGCATAGCCAGCAGATAGCCCACGCCCATGAAGCCATGCAGGCGGAAAGTTTGCGTCAAGGGGTTATAACCCAGGCCACGCTGCTCGCGTAATACCAGGCCAGCTTTATTCGCCATGTTCAGCAATTCTGATGGTTTGATGAAGCGTGCATGCTGATGTGTGCCACGTGGCAGTATGCGCATGATGTATTCAAATGCCACGATCGCCAGCATATAACTGAGTAAATTGCGGTTAATCGTGGAAAAGAATATCCAGCCACCGGGTTTGACCATATCAGCACTGGCCTGGATGACGGCCGCAGGAGACGGCACATGTTCCAGCATTTCCATGCAGGTAATGACATCGTAATGCCCTGCATGCAGTTGTGCCCAGGTCTCGGCACTGCTGTTGGCATAATGCACATCCACATCATGCGCTTGCGCATGCCATTGCGCTATTTGCAGCGGCTTGTCAGCCAGATCTATGCCTGTGACTTGCGCGCCCTTGCGTGCCATGGATTCAGCCAGGATACCACCGCCGCAGCCTATATCCAGCACCTGCTTGCCAGAAAGCTGGGCCAGACTGTTTATCCATTCCAGCCTGTGCGGGTTTATCCTGTGCAGAGGTTTGAATTCTGAACTCTCATCCCACCAGCGACTTGCCAGTTGATTAAAGCGTGCCAGCTCGGCGGGATCTGCATTGCCTGCTGTGATGTCTTTAGTGCTCATGCTGCTCTCCAATTGAAACGAATTTGTTTGAATTACCAGTGGCCGCGCCTGCGGTTCCAGCGGTACAGCTGTCTGGCGATGACGTTGTATAGAGGACGAGTCAGAAAACCCAGGCGCAATGTCAGCCAGGCCAGCCAGCGCCTGCCCTGGGTTTGCGACCACAGAGCCGCGAGAGCCTGTTCACCTATCAGTATCTTGCCATTGGCATCCCTGACATGCAGGCGCTCACGCACGCTTTCCAGCTCGCCATTGAAGTCACTGACTGCTTCTGGCTGCGTATGAACATCGACCCAGTTGATATTGCATGCCTGCATGCGCTGACGCTGGTCGCGTATGCCGGCATCACAGACTGGACAGGCGCTGTTGTAGTAAACCGTGGCGTTAGTACCGGTAGCCTCCGTTGTTCTGCTTTTCCCAGTTTTCATGATGTTTGCCTCTGTTCGCATGACTCATGAAACAAGCATAGACCATATTTAGCTAAATGTCTAATTATCTAATTAGCTTCACCAGTTTTCAGAAAAATGCTAAGATGACTTAAGGGCTGCTATTAGCCGGCCATTTACCAAGCATTTGCGGACCATGGAAAAAATTTTTGAAGCTCTGGCATCAACGCCACGCCGGAAGATTCTGGCTTATTTGTCGGAGACAGAATTGTCTGCCGGGGATATTGCTGCGCGTTTCGAGATGACCAAGCCTTCTCTGTCCAAGCATTTGCGGATACTGGAATCGGCAGGACTGATCGCCAGCGACAAGCGCGGGCAATTCGTTTTCTATCGTTTGCAGGGAGATAACCTGGCAAATACCCTGGCCTCGTTCATGCAGGCAGTGTGTCCGGTATCCAAAGCCCTGAAAAAAGAAAGCAAGGCTCTGGCTACGCAGAAAAAACTGGAAACTAAATAGTCATCTCTTCAACCGGCCCCAGTATTTGCCCGCTTTGGGTTTCGCCTGTCAGCAATGGCTTGTATATCGCCAGCGCCTCATCTGGCGGCGCGTCATTTTTGCTTACAAATAATTTCCGGATCAGGTAAGCCATACGATTTTTCTGGAAATCGTAGTAGACATTCAGGATGCGTTCTACCGCTACTACCTGGGCCTGCAGTTCCAGCGCGACCATGGGTGAAATCCAGTCTGTGCGCCAGGAAATACTGGCTCCGCTATCCAAGTCAAGCTCGCCCAGTACAGGGTCGCTGCCTGAAATTTCACAGGCCAGTGCATGGCTAAAATCCTTGTCATAGAATTTCCTTAAAGTCCCCAAGCCAAAATCGATGATGTATTGCTCATCAACGATGCAGACTGCATGGCCTTCCCTTTGTTTGTCTTTGACGTAGCCTTTGTAGCCTACGTAGAAAATACTATGGTCGTGTTTGATTTCAGCATAACAACCCTGGACTCTGGCGCTATAACCTTTGTCGGTCAGCAATTTTGCCAGCATGGCTGACATGGCAAAACAGCAGCTGCCATATTGCTGGAAGAAATCGATGATTTCAAAATCATCGGCGATTTGTCTCAGTTGGTGAGCGAGTTGGCGGTCTTTTACTACTTGAAGAAATTCGGTATTCATTATTGCTGGAGAAGATAGTGCATGGCCAAAGCCATGCACTACAGGTGAGACTGTTTACAAAAAGCAATAATATAAAATTCACAATCCTACGTGCGTGTTAAATCGTAAATACTTGTAAGCAGATGTTTCATCACCAACTTCACCATAAATCCGATAATGTCAGCCAGGTGTCTCTACCAGCATGCCAGTCAAGCGCCTGACCAGGGGCAATACCACCAGCAGAGTTGGAAATGCCACCAGCCAGGACAATGCCCAGGAACCCATCCAGACCGAGGTGAAATGATCAACCATGCCGACACTGCGCAAGGTACTGATGAGTGACACGATAAAGGTCATCAATATCGACAAGAGGAAAGGCATGACCAATCCGGCATAACGAGCGGGCAATTTGCGCATGGGATAAATCCGGGTTTATTTTTAATGCCATCAATATCCCGCAAGCAGGGCTGACAGCTAACAACAGGGCTAAGGAAAGAGTGCTGACACAGTGTAATTGGCAGCAAAGCCAAAGTAAACTTACATGCGCATGCGCACCCATACCTGTGTACAGGCTTGCCATTCAACTACAGATGAGTGTAACTTGGCGGCTTTCCGTCGATGCATCAATATCATGATTCCTCAAGAAAATCTGCAGCACACTTTTTATCAGGCGACAGCGCCGTCATCTGCTCACTATCCTCAGTTGCAAGAAAATCTGGAATGTGAAGTTTGCATCATCGGTGGCGGTTTTGCCGGGCTGGCGACAGCACTGGGCTTGCTGGAGCACGGCGTCAGCAATATCGTTTTGCTGGAAGCAGAACAAATTGGACATGGCGCTTCGGGCCGTAATGGCGGTTTTGTGTTTGGCGGCTTTAGCCTAGACAATGCCGACCTCATCAAACAAGTCGGTCGCGAACCTGCCCGCCACCTGTATCAGCTGACGCTGGATGCGGTCGCCCTGATACGCCATCGTATCAAACAATACAACATGGATTGCGACATCAATGAAAGCGGCGTGGTGCTGGCCAACTGGTTTGATGACGCCAGAAAATTGCAGGATCAGAGAGAATTCATGCTGCGTGAATTTGATGTTGACTGGACGCCCTGGTCGCGCGAACAAACCCGTGCTGCCTTGCATAGTGAAAGATATTTTGGTGCCCTGCATGAAAAAAATGCCTTCCATTTTCATCCACTCAAATATGCGCAGACGTTGGCCAGGGTGCTGAGTTCACAGTCTGTACGTGTATTTGAACAAAGCCGTGTCAGCGCCATAGAAACCAGCACTGCCGAAAAACTGGTGCGCACCAGCAATGGAACAGTAAAAGCAAGGCATGTCGTGGTCTGTTGTGGTGGTTACATAGAAAGCCTTTATCCCCAACTGGCACGCTCGGTGTTGCCTATTGCCACCTATGTCATGGCAACAGAAAAACTGGGCGACAAATTAGCTACTGCCATGCAAACCTCAGCCGCCGTGTATGACACCCGCTTTGCCTTTGATTATTACCGGCCACTGGCTGACAGCCGTCTGCTGTGGGGTGGTCGCATCTCCATACGCGAAAGACAGCCAGCCGAAGTTGCTGCTTTATTATACAAAGACATGCTGAAAGTCTATCCACAACTGGCAGGCAGCAAAGTGGAATACGCCTGGAGCGGCCTGATGAGCTATGCCCAGCACAAGATGCCGCAAATCGGCTGTCTGCCAAATGGCGTATGGTATGCCATGGGCTTTGGTGGCCACGGTGTTGCACCAACTACCCTGGCAGGCGAGGTAGTGGCTCAAGCGATTGCCAACCAGCAGCCCTTGCCAGATGGACTGGACCAGTATGGTTTGCCACCCAGTTTTGGCAGCCTGGGATTGATGGCTGCGCAATGCGCCTATTGGTATTATGAATTGCGTGACTGGATGCGCGAATAAACACTGCATGTCGCAATGCGTGTTTACGGTAATATCTCGCCATGAAATCTCATCTCGTTGTCGCTCTTGCCTATGACCAGTTGTGTACCTTTGAATTTGGCTGCACGGCAGAATTGTTCGCCCTGCAGCGCCCAGAGCTGGGCGTGGACTGGTATGACTTTGCCGTTTGCGCTGCCGACACAGGCAAATTGCGGGCCGCAGGGGGTATCACAGTAGAAGTGCCGCACGGCCTGGAGATGCTGGATAAGGCAGATACCATCATCATCCCCGGCTGGCGTGATGCGGATGAAATGCCGCCAACTGCCTTGCTCGATAAGATCCGTGCCGCCCATGCCCGCGGTGCCCGCATTTGCAGCATCTGCTCTGGCGTATTCATTTTGGCAGCAGCAGGCATACTGGATGGCAAAACTGTTACCACGCACTGGCGCTATGCAGAAAAATTGCTCAAACGCTATCCGCATATACAGGTGCAAACCAATGCCCTGTATGTAGATCAGGGACAGATCATGACTTCAGCCGGGTCTGCTGCCGGTCTCGACATGCTGCTGCATCTGGTACGCAAGGACCATGGTGCCAAAGTGGCCAACCTGGTGGCCCAGCGCCTGGTTGTACCGCCACATCGCGAAGGTGGGCAGGCGCAATTTGTCCCGCGTCCCATGCCCAGCGATGAACATGCACGTCTGGCCAAGTTGATGGACTGGGTAAGGGCTCACCCTGCCCTGCCACATAATCTGGCATCCATGGCAGAAAAAGCGGCGATGAGTACCCGCACCCTGCAGCGTCATTTCAAGGACAGCACCGGCCTGGCACCCGGTGAATGGCTGATACGTGAACGCGTTGCCATTGCCAAGGAATTACTGGAATCTCCTGGCACCAATTTGCCGCAAGTTGCCGAACTGGCGGGCTTTGGTTCGGAAGAATCGCTGCGTCGCCATTTCCGCCGCATCGTGGCAAACAGCCCCGGCAATTATCGCAAGCAATTTTCTGATGCTGGTGCGATTCATCCCTGATCAGGCGGTAGCCCAGGTTTGTGCTTACCAAAGCAGTCAAATGCAGGTAAACTGCCTGTCGCGCTCGTGGGGACTACATAATCAACTTTAGCCCTCATATCCTTGTTCCCAACAAAAAAACAAAACCCGCCTGTCAGTTAAAAAGAATCATGCAAGTAATCACCCTCATTTCCGGCAAGGGCGGCGTCGGCAAGACCACGCTGACCAGTAACCTCGCCATTGCACTCAGCCAGCGCAGCAAGCGGGTATTGGTGATTGATCTTGATCCGCAAAATGCGGTGCGTCACCATCTGGGTATGGACCCCAATGATGATGCTGGCCTGGTGCGCGAAGGCATTTTCCCAGAAGTGATTTTTGAAAGTCCTTTTGGCGTCGACTTCATTCCTTTCGGCCGCGTCACTGAAGAAGAATTGCTGGAATTTGAATCCGGGCTGGAAGCACGGCCTGCGTGGGTGGCAACCGCCCTGCAGGGCCTGCACAGCCTTGAGTATGATTACGTCTTGCTGGATACGCCACCTGGCGCGACGGTCTATCTGCCGCAAGCCTTGAACGCTGCTGCCAGGGCGCTCATCGTAGTGTTGACAGATGCCGCCTCGTATTCCAGCCTCAGGAAGATTTTAAAATTACTGGCAGAATACAAAAAAGACCCTGCCAACAAAGTGACGACAACCCACATATTGCTGAATCAGATGCGGGAAGACAGTGAACTGGCGCAGCAAGTCAGGGCAGCCATGATGGACAGCTATGGCAGCAAGATGGCCCCCATGGTCATCCACAGGGACGCGCTGGTGCCTGAAGCCCTGGCTTATGAAAGATCAGTCTTGCAATATGATCCAGATGCACAAGCCAGCCGGGATATCCAGCATCTGGCAGACTGGCTGGCAAGCCGGAACTGAAGTCTAGTTGAAAACCGCCTGATAAGCATAATTGCCAGGCTCCAGCGCTTCAAATACAATCGCCGCACGGAAATCATCAATGCGCCTGACCGTGGCCTTGGGCATGCCTATCTTCAATCCCAATACATTTGGCAGCTGGGATTTTTGTGGCAACATCAAAATCAAACTGGCATTTGCCAGCGGCTTTTTACCGGTGACAGTCAAATCAAATTCGATACGCTTGCCTGCAATGCTGGAAGATAACTTCAACCTGTCGCGCTCATGCCACCAGTCAGTCACCTGTGAGGACGATGCCAGCCAGACGCTGCTTCTATTTGCCTTCAGATACGCCAGATAAGCCGGAAAGGCTTGAGTCAGTAAACTGTTTTCTTCAAAGCTCTGGCTATGCACGCTGAGCAAACCCAATGCGCCCATCTGCTTGCTGGTTTCTGCATCGCTGATGAGTGCTTGCCTGGTTTGCTCAAGGTCAAGTTGTTCCTTGCTTAAATTAAGATCGTCGCGCTGGGTACGCGGCAACAAAACCATGGCCTTGTCATGGCTGACACCGTCAATTTTGACGAACATTGGCAAACGGCCTTCGCTGCTATTGGGGTCAGTCACATGGTGCAGAAAGCCATTTTTTTGTAATAGCGATTGCGTGGTCTGGTCATACCCTTCCAGTGGTGCGCGAAAGCCGGTAATGGCGGGTAGCTCAGGCAAGATGGATTTCAAGTCTTCACGCATGGTATTGATGCGTTTCTCCTGCTCATTCAAACCCTGCTCTTTGAAGCTGACATGGGTATCGCCGTGATAACCGATATCGTAGTCACGCGCCAGCTGTTTCATTTCAGCAGGAAATTGTTTGGCCACTGAAGTCAGTACATAAAAACTGCCGCGGTAGTTGATGCTGCGTATCAGTGATGCAAAACGCAAGGCATTGGCAAAGCCTTCTTCCGTATCCATTTCTATGATTTGCGCTGCATACTTGCCCTCTGGCCAGGTGGCGCGCAACAGTGCCGGTCTTCTCTGCAACCAGCTCAGGGTGTCATCAACCAGGCTGTAAATGGGATAAGGCTGCGATTCCCAGGCTGATTCGGCGAAGGCAAACACGGCACTGCGTCCAGCATCGGCTGCAGTTTCTGCATATAACACGGCAGCTTCATTTTTTCTTTCGGGATCTTGCACCCTGGCCCAGTCCATGATGCTGGCTGCGCCCTGCCCGCTAAAGCGCAACAGGCTTTCCGAGGCATTTCCCAGCCAGATGCGCTGACCGGCGGCCTGGCTATGTGTCAGTGGTGTCTCACCATTCAGTATCAGATATCTGGCCTTGGATTCAAGCGCGATTTCACCCTTGGAAGCAGCACCCATGGCTTCCAGGAATTGCCAGCCTGCCCATTCACCTTTTTCATTGCGTGTGCCACTCGCCCAGGTCGCCAGGATGGCACCGCCACGGGCGCGATAATCCTGCAAGCTGCTGCGTTCCTGCTCGCTGAGCGCCACCGCCGATGCCAGCACCAGTACGCCATCCTTGATATTGCTTAGCTCTTGCGGATCGGAAATTTCCTTGAAACTGAGCTGGCGTTGTTTGGCATAGGCGCGCCAGGGTGACAACAAGCGGTCATAATTACCGCCTATGGAAGCAAAATAACTACGTGTATTTGGGGAAGCATATAAATACAAACCCTTGGACGCTGGCGTGGAATTTTGCGTGCCGGCTGACTTGAAAGCTGTTTGCAGATTGAATTCTGGCATTTGCCAGCCCAGTACCTGCATGGATGAAAGGTAGGCAAATACAGATATGGCCATACCCAGCACAATCAGCGCCAAAAGATAAGTGCCTATGCGGCGGTAAGCAGGCCGGTTTTCAAAACCGCCGGGGTCTTCTGTTTGCATGAAAATTTGAACCAGTGTAACGAATGAAAACTACAATAACTGCACAGCTAGTCAAGCTGACTTATCTGTCGATGTCGCATTTGCCTGCTTGACGGGCGCATAGCGCTTCAAAAAAATTGCCTGCATTTCGCCATGCTCTTCTGCCGTCGGGTCTTTGCGTTTTGGCTTGCGTTTGTCGCGCAATTTAAAGGCGATATAGGCGGCAACGCCAACCACCAGCGTGCCTATGGTAGTGACCAGTATCACGGTTGCCAGTATAGAAATCAGGTCCATATCAAAGCTTGCCTTCTCTTTGCAGCTTGCCCCAGGTCATTGCCGTGCCACGCCATTCTTCTATGGTGGCAAATACCTTGGAAATATCAATAATCGTAATGTAGAACAGCCTGAACACGACGGCATAAAAAATCAGGGAAGGATCTTCTTCTTCCACGATGACACAGTAAGTGGCTGCAACGATATCAAGTATCGTCAGTTGCAACCACCAGTAAAACAGAAAGATCACCACCCCATATTGCAGGCCTACATAGACAAAAAACAGATTGCCCAATACAGTGGAAAATGGCCACATGATGCCTTCAAACAGCATGTACCATAAAATGAAAAAATTGATGCCAGCACGACGCGGGTTCCACAGGGCCGAGCTGTGCTTGCGGGTAGCCTGCAAGATGCCGCGGGTCCAGCGATAGCGCTGCTTCAGCAAATCCAGCAGGCGACTGGGAGTTTCCACCCAGGCGATGGCTGTGGGCTCATAGGCGATATGCCAGCCGCGCATGAGCAGCTTCAGGGTCAGGTCGCAGTCTTCGGCGAAGGTGTCATGGTCATAACCACCCGCCTGCTGCAGTACGCTCTTCCTGAACATGCCCAGCGGCCCCGGTATGATATTGACTGCGCGCATGAAGCTCTGTGCCTTGCGCGCCATCGCCAAGCCCTCTACATATTCCAGCGCCTGCACCCTGGTCAAGAGGTTTTCGCGATTGAGTACCTTGACATTGCCGGCAACCGCGCCCACTCTCGGGTCATCAAAATGGCGTATGCATGCCCGCAAGGTATTGCGTGAGAGCTTGGTATCACCATCCATATTCAGAATGAATTCACCGCGTGCGGCACTCATGCCGGTATTCAGGGCATCGGCCTTGCCACCATTCTTCTTGGTAATGACACGCACCGTGACCTGATGATCTTCGCGCGCCACTGCCAAGGCTTTTTCATAGGTGTCATCACTGGAACCATCATCGATGATCAGGATTTCGTAATTGGGATAATCCAGCAACAGCAGGGAACGCAAGGCTTGCTGTATCACTGGTCCTTCATTATAGGCGGGTACCACCAAGGTGATCATGGGCAGTGTAGCGTCATCATGAAAATTGTTTTCCGGTTCCTGGCGGCGCTTCATCATGTATTCCAGATGTTCCATGAATGAATACAAGATTAGCATGGCATACCTGAGTACCAGTAGCGCCAGGAAAAACAACAGATAGGCCGAGACTACGCTGAGAAACAGGTTTTCAAACAGGATGCTGAACTTGCCCAGATCAAATTGCCGGATACCACCAAAGCTGATGACGAAAAGATAGACCACTCCTGCAATCGAGGTCGCAGCAAGCAGGTAGCTATAGATTTGCCTCAATCCCAAAGCTTCTCCAGATTTACGGAAAACGATTTTGCGCGATAGCGGGCATTGTCACGGCGGCTGGCCATGGACCAGAGATTGACACCTACCGCCAGGTTTTTATCCAGCCAGAGCTTGCCGCCCATGCCCAGACTCCAGTTACTGCCTGCATCGCCATACAGGCGCGTACCGACCTGGCCGCTGCCATACAGGCTCCAGTTTTCATTCGCCAGTTCTCCCTGCAAACCTACATAAGCAGTACCGAAGCCATCGACAGGCGACCAATATTTATTCGAGTAAAAGCGTACATCACGCGTCTCTATCCCGACAAAGGGCTTCAGACGGTGACCAAATGGCCGCCATGCAGGGATAAAATTACTGCGGCTGGTGAGTATCACGTTACTGTCAGAGACGCGGAAAATATCAATGTGCTCGGTAAACTGACCGCTGTCGAAATGCAGGTTGGCATCCAGCCCTATATGGGCTGCGTTCAAGCCATCTTCCAGCGCACGTGCATTGAAGGCAGACTTGCCCCAGTTGGTGCGGCCTATATCTACCAGGAAACGGCCTTCATCGATTTTCAATTTGAGGCTGCCGAATAAATCGCCCTTGGGTTTTGCCTGCGCCTCCAGTGCCAGACGTGGCTCCAGCGGCAGGTTCAGGTTTTGATAGGCAAAGCCTACCTCACCCTGTTTTGCCGTGGTGACGGGTAATTCATCGCGGGTGCCGCTGCTGCTGACTTCAAAAATATGACGGCCGGTATCGTCACGCCAGCGCTGGCTGATGTTGATCTCTCGGCGCTTGGCGTCACCTGAGTCCTGTGCTGCCCCGGCGCTGACAAAGGTACGCGGATTCAATTCACGTTTGGCATACATCAGGCCTTCATTGGCACCTGCATGTTTGGGATCTTCTGCCAATACCGATTGATAGAGCGGCAAGGCTTCATCATCACGCCCTTTCCAGCGATACAGATTGGCGAGGCCAGTTCGTGCCTCTTTACGAACTTTGCTATTAGATAGCACCTTGTATTGCATTTCAGCCTTGCGCATGCGCCCAGACCAGGCCAGGCTATTGGCAATGACCAAGCGCAGGCCAGGATCGGCTTTTTCTTTCTCCAGCAATTCCAGGCCTTTGGTGCCCGCTGCCTGATAGTCCTGCGCTGCACTCAAGTCCAGAACCTGTTGTTGGGCCGGGCTCAATACGATGACAGGTTCCTCAGCCGCCAGGACTGGCGTGTTATAGCTCAACAGCGAGATGGCCAATGCTGCAGACAGGTGTGGTAATGCTTTCTTGCTCAATGGATAAATACGCATAAATTTTTTGATTGAATATCAGGCTGATAAAGTATCAGCCTGCTTGTTTCTTGTAAGCCGCCCGGCTTGCTCTTGGCGCGGGTTGCTTGCCAAATACCTGGTTGGCAGCCCGCATGGCACTATCATCAGCTACCGGGTTGAATTTAAATTTCTCATCATCGTCACTGGATAATTCCGGCTCTTCGTATGACATCGCTGTAACTATATCGGCTTGCTCAGGCGCTTCATCTGGCAAATGCACGGCGTGCTTGTCGGCCTGCACAGCGACCGGCATTTCAACTCGCGTATCAAGCTGTGCTTCAACCTGCCTGTCAACTTTTTCAGCTGACTGATAGAACAGTGGCACTGCCGGTATTTCCATTGCCACAGGCTCTGGAGTTCGTTCAGGAATCCGGCTGGAATAATCAGGCAGTTCCACATCCCTGGCAGCATGTACCAGATTACTCAAGGCTTGGGCAATCTCCTGCCGGTCTATCAGATAACTCACTTCATGAAAGGCCATGCCTGCCGCGGTACCGAGTATGCGTTCCAGCGTCAATTGCAAGGCAGATTCAGGGCAGGCATTAAAAAACAGATAGCATGCCTTGCCATCGCTGGATAAAAGATCACCGGGGCGGGAAATACTGATGCGGGCCAGGATATCAGGAAAGCTGGTGCCTTCGACAAGTTCGCCTATCACCAGCACACAGGGGATATTCAGGGCGGTGCCGCGCTCCATAATAATGCCAGCTTCCCGGGCAAAACGTGGTGGCAACAGATAGCCGCGCAAGCCGGAAGGTATGACACTGGCCAGGGCGATTTCAAAATCGATATCCACATTGCGGTCAAAACTTTGCCCTTTGAGCGACTCCAGCAGCAAGGGCAAGCGGTTTTCCGGTATGTCGCGATGAATGACAAGGTTAACGCCCAGGCGCAGCAAGAGTGCTTCGTTCTGATAGCGTAATGAAGCCTGCTTTTCGCGTATGACGATATGGGCTTTTTTACCCAGGCTCATGCGTAGTGTGTGCACGGTTTCAGCAAGTTCACGCAAACCCGTGTGGCGCTGGAAGCTGAGCACTACCGTCGCCGCCTGCAAGCCGCGCGTGGCATGCAACATGCCAATCAGGCTGCTCACCTGTTGCCATGTGCCTGGCAATTCATTGGCCAGGCTGGCCAGGTCTTCATCCATGTAAAAGAATTTGGCCGGGCCATGCTGCCGTACTTCTTCAATCTGTTCAGTCAGTTCTTCAGCGGCTCGCGCACCCACCTTGTACATGCCATTATCAAGTGTCAACAAGGGGTACTGCCTGGCGGCGATGGTGCCTTCAGGCGACTGCCAGTAGTCGAAAGTCAGCTCCAATCCAGGACGACCACTGCTCATCCTGACGATGCCAGACAGTTGGTCCATCATGGCTTGCAAGGTCTCGGCACTATTGCCGCTTAGGCGTGAAAACACCAGCAAGGCAGTCACCCTGTGTTTGCCAAACCACAGGCGCAGGGCTTCCACCTGTTCCATAGCCAGTGACAAATCATGCAGGCTGAATAATTCATCTGCCTGGTCAAAGATCAGATAACTGTCATCCGGGATGCCGAAGTAATCGAGTTCCTTGGCAAAGCGTTCCGCGCCGAAGCGGAACATGTTTTTTGCGAAATTATCCTGGCGCAGAAAGATCTGCAGCTTGCCACTTTCCAGCGCCTTGCTGGTATCGTAGACGCCAAGTGCATCAATGCGTTCAAGAAATGCCTCGGGATGTGAAGGCAGTATGACGGTACAATTTTGCTGCTTGCTCCAGGCATATTGCAAACTGCTGGCAAGTACAGGAACGCGGGCTGGCGGCATTTCTGCAATCAGCGCATACAGGCCACCACTCAGCATCTGATCTGTCAGGCTGGGGAGGCCAGGAATACTTAGTCTGGCGTTGGCAAGGACGGGGGTCTCATGCATAATGGCGGACGCCTTTGTGTAAATGGCAAAACATTTTTACCCGGAATTAATTGAACTTTATGACTATGGTCATCACTACATTCATGACAAGATTTGTGAATTGTCACTAACTCATGATTTTATCATGTGAAATTTTCGGGCAAGGCTTGATATCCATGAACATTTGTTAATTTTTTATTATCAAATGCAATTGAGCGAGCTAGTCATATGCCAGACATGTCATAAGACAAGGCGTCGATGTGATGCCAATACCAAGGAAAAGTTCATAGTGCGTTTAACCTCTTATTTGCTCACTCATTTGTTCACTTATACAGGTCTGCTACCCAGAAGTCGAATTACCGGCTTGCCAGCTATCAGGCGGCACATGCTTCCCATGCTAGGAATTAGCCTTGGTCTGACCATACATGGCAGTGGCATAGCACAAGCTACCGGTGTTTTATATGAACCCGAACCGCCTGCAAATGCCGCTTATGTACGCATAGTCCATCTCAGTCCACAAGAGCAGATTGACGTACTGGTGGATGGAAATATTCGTCAGTCAGGCTTGCGACAGGGGCAGTTTGGCGACTACATGATATTGAACTCAGGCCAGCATGAGCTGCAATTACGCTCACGCCTGTCATCAAAGAAAATCACGGCCACCCGCCTTGAGATACGTGCAGCCCAAGTACTGACGCTGGGATTTGGAAACTTGCAGACCTCATTGGTACCGCAAATATTCGAAGATAAAACCGGCCAGAACCGCATGAAGGCCAACCTCACCGTATATCACCTGGCAGACAAACTGGGGCCGGTCAACATCAGTACAGCTGATGGCAAGACCAGCGTATTTCGCGCACTTACACCATCAGGCAGTCAGACCCTGGCGGCCAATCCCATCAAGGTTGAGCTACTTGCCTGCCCTGCGGCCAGCCAGCCTGCTGGCACGGGTAATTGCAGCAGCCCTGATACGCAACAGGCAAAGGCCGCACTTGTGCTGGAACGTGGAGACAATTATAGTTTGCTACTTTCCACGGATGCCAATTCTGCACTGCAGGCACGCGTCTCAAAAAATACTTTGGAATCACGTGCTGGCAAATAATAATGCGCGTCTGAAGCGCATTTGAAACACCGGCACATTGAGCATTCAGCCCGCATTAACAAGGAGCATTATCATACTGCGCACATCTTTACGCCTGTCTCACCTGGCCTCGCTGACCTTGACATTACTGGCAACTTCGGCTGTTTGCCTGAGTGCCGCACCAGCACATGCAGAAGAAGCATTCGGCATCGTCGGGAAAAACGACTGGCTATTCTACCGCCATGAATGGGCGAATAGTGCAGATATGGCGGCCACCAATACCTCGGTGGATCTGATCAAATCCTTTAGCCAGGCATTGCAGGAGAATGGCATAACACTGGTGGTCGCAATGGTGCCGCTGAAAGCGCGCATCTATCAAGCCTATGTGCCTGAACAGAACAAGCTTAATCCCTATATGGCGGGAAATTATCAGCGTATGGCTCAGGCTCTGAGTTCGGCAGGCGTGAAAGTCGTTGATCTGAATACCAGCTTTTTGCAAAGCGCAAAAAATCGTCCGGATAAACATCTCTACTTCAGGCTCGATAGTCACTGGACACCAACAGGGGCCTTGCTGGCAGCAGAAACCGTGGCCAGCAGCTTGGAGGCCGATGCCGCCATGAAAAACCAGCTACGCCAGATACCCGCAGAAAAATACAGCATGCGCTGGTCTGAACAGCCCATCGCCACCGTCTCACGCGATCTGGTCGCTCAGCTTCCCAAGGGCGCACCTGCTTATGCGCCTGAATATGTACTGGATGCAGAGATCACCAAAGCGAGCTCTGGCAGTAACTTGCTGGGTGATGCCATCTTGCCCATGATAGCCTTGGTAGGCAGCAGTTATTCCAAGCCATGGACACGCTTCCCTGAATTTTTGAAATTTACTTTGCAAAAAGATGTGCTGGCAATTGCTGTCGGCGCTGACCAGGGTTCTTGGATAGGCATGGAAACTTATCTGCGCGATGATGCTTTCCAAAACACACCACCCAAATTCCTGATCTGGGAAATGCCGGAAAGAGATATGCGTGCCCCACCCGCCTTTTTATATCGCGAGGCACGCTATCGCAGCGATAACCAGGAATGGCTGCAACGCGTAAGTACCATGGTACAAATGCAATGCCGCCCTGCCACAGCCAGTGCAAAATTCACAGGCCCGGGTGCCCGCGACGCCCAGCGGGCGCAATTTGCCAGGACATCGGCGCCTGATTACGCCAGCCTGCAATTCAGCCAGGCAGTTGATGCACAGGATTATCTGCTCGCCAGCATCAGTGCCAGTAACAACAATGCTGTTCAAAATCTGGGCCTCGAAGTCATGAAAGGCGATACCAGTGCAAAAAAATGGAACGTCACTATCAATGCAGATGGTGCAGCACACACCATGAAAATCGCCCTGCCAGCCGGAGGCAAGGCCTATACGGGTTTGAAGATATGGCCGGGCGAAACCGCAGGCTTGACGATCAGCGATGTGAAGCTTTGCCGCATGTCTGCACTTGTGAGCAAGTAAACTTCTGACAACAGCGTTTCAATTATTCCTATCTTGCGACTTCAATGATTGATAAAATAAATTGGAATGGCACACTGACAGCTTGTGCCCAGCTTATCAAAGGAAGCAGAAACCAATAATGAAACACCGGGACGATGCCAGTGAGCAGCAAGAAAACTGGCCTATTTTGCAATCGATCGCCGCCAGACAGGCGGAGCGCCCTTCGCTCTTGTCTGCCGCAGAAAAAGAGGCGCGATGGCAATTTCAATCCCAGCCAACAAACAAATTGCAGACATGGCCCGCAGCACCCAGCATTGCCACTCAAAAAGCACATCAGATAGCCAGCCAGTTACGCCACCTGGCAGCGTCGGCATCATTAATACCCTCAGCACCCTCTATGAATAATATCAGCACCAGTGCCCAGGCTGCGGCAAGTGGCTCTGTCCACGCCCTTTTCCAACGCCTGGCACGAGGTGAACAAAAGCCCTCAGCACAAGCTGGCGAAAGCAGACTGACAGGGCAAGTAGCTAATAAATAAAAATAACAAATGAAAATTATTGCAGTTGTTTCAATGAAAGGTGGCGTGGGTAAAACCAGCGTGACCGCGAATCTGGCCGCTGTGCTGGCCGAAGATGCCGAAGCCAATAGCATAGCCGTACTGAACCTCGACCCACAAAATAGCCTGCACATGCATTTTGGTCTTGGCATTGCGCTGGAAGAAGGTGTCGCATGCCAGACAGATGCTGAAGGAGACTGGAGTGAACTGGCCTTTCCTACGCCCTACAATGTTATCAACCTGCCCTATGGTGAAGTCAGCGAAAAACAGCGCAAGGCCTTTGAGGCTTGCCTGGGTACCTATCCTGACTGGATAGAAAAACGCATACGGCAACTGGGTTTGCCAGAAGATGGCATCCTGCTCATCGACACTCCCCCTGGTCCTTCCCTGTATTTGCGCCAGGCACTTGCCTGTGCTGACGTGGTCGTCATGGTTGCACTGGCCGATGCCAGTTCCTATGCCACCATCCCGGCCATGGAATCCTGGCTGAGCAATATGGAAACCCATGCGACGCTGGACAATTGCGTATTGGTACTGAACCAGCTTGAACCTGGCAATAAACTCAATACGGATATTGCCAACGCACTGGCAAACTCTTATGGTGAACGCATGCTTCCCTATGGCATACCGCGTGATGATGAAGTCAGCCTGGCATTCGCCTTCCAGCAACCGCTCAGCCATTATTCGCCGGACAATCCAGCCTTGGAAGTGTTCCGGCAAATCGCTGACTGCCTGCCTCTGGATTGATTCTGGATTAATTTTGGGTCAATTTTTAATTCGTATGACACCAGCAAAAAAAAGGGCTGCACGAAACTCGTACAGCCCTGTCAAGCGCAATGCAATGTGCCAACTACAAATTATTCATGATTGAATGATTTCTGCAAACCAGCCGCCATAAGCTGGTAATTCCACAGTTTTGCCATGACTTTGTCCGGCCATACCTGACTCTGGCAATGTACTTGCGCCCTGCGCATCCGGCCACACAAAACTGACAGGCCGATTTCCGAGATTGAATGCTGCCAGCAAGCTCGTACTGCCTGCGAGATAGCGGCGTATTGCCAATACCGGTTCAGGGGCATCAAAGAAACTGATTTCACCGCGGCTAAGTTGCGGGTATTTTTTGCGCCATGCCAGAATGTGACGGGCATAATTCAATACCGAATCTTGTTGCGGATCTTGTACCGATACCGCATTTTCTGCATGCTCAGCGGGGACCGGCAACCAGGGTTTGCCAGTGCTGAACCCAGCATGTGGCTGATCTGCCTGCCATGGCATGGGCGTGCGGCAGCCGTCGCGGCCCTTGAATTCTGGCCAAAAAGTAATACCGTAGGGATCTTGTATATCTTCGTAGGCAATGTCGGCTTCTGTCAGTGCCAGCTCATCCCCCTGATACAGGCAAGGCGTGCCTTTCAGGGCCATTTGCATGGCCAATAACATCTTTGCAAATTGAGGTGTCGCCTCTGCCCCACCCCAGCGCGTCATGACACGCACAGAATCATGGTTACCTACTGACCAGGATACCCAACCACCTTTGACACGCGCCTCATACTCTTCCACTTGCTGGCGTATATAGGCAGCAGAATACGTCGCCGTCAGCAAATTGAAGCTATAGGCCATATGCAGTTTATTGCCATCGGCCGTGTAATCCGCCATCACCGCCAGCGAATCATCTGCCCCAACTTCACCGATGGCAATTGCATCATACTCATTCAAGAGGCTGCGGATTTTTTCCAGGAAAGCCAGATTTTCTGGCTGGGTTTTGTCGTGGACGTGCGCCTGCATGCCGTAGGGATTATTGTCCTGTACTGTCTTGTTATCGCGCACCTGGCTGGGTGGATTGTCGCGCAAAGCCTGGTCATGGAAATGAAAATTGCAGGCATCGAGACGGAAACCATCCACACCGCGTTCCAGCCAGAAACGCATATTATCGAGATGCGCTTGCTGCACTTCAGGGTGGTGGAAGTTCAGGTCAGGCTGACTGACCAGGAAATTATGCATATAGTATTGACGACGGCGTGCATCCCATTGCCAGGCCGAGCCACCAAATACTGACAACCAGTTATTCGGTGGCGAGCCATCTGCCTTGGGACTGGCCCAGACATACCAGTCGGCCCTGGGGTTATCACGACTCTTGCGGCTTTCAACAAACCAGGGGTGTAGTTCAGAACAATGCGACAAGACCTGGTCTATCATGATCTTCAAACCCAGTTCATGCGCGCGCCTGAGCAAGGCATCAAAGTCGGCCAGGGTGCCAAAGATGGGATCGACATCGCAATAATCTGCAACATCGTAACCAAAGTCCTTCATGGGCGAAGTGAAGAAAGGCGAAATCCAGACGATATCGACACCCAGGCTGGCGATGTAATCCAGCTTTGCAGTAATGCCGGGCAAATCACCTATGCCATCACCATTACTGTCTGAAAAACTGCGCGGATAAACCTGGTAGATCACGGCATCACGCCACCAGTCGTTTGTTTGCTCTTTATTAGAGTTATTCATGGATAAGGAGTTTGATTATTAATCTGAAAAGCCAGACCTCTCAACACAGAGACACGGAGACACAGAGAAAAGCAAAGAGAAAACATGAAGGAGAGTTTTACTTACCAGATCAATTTTTTCCCTCAGTGCCTGCTCTGTGTCTCTGTGCCTCTGTGGTGAATGGTCTTTCATTCAAGTATCAGAGGACAGTCGTTCATTCAATATCGCAGAGACGCCCAGAAATGCAGGATACTCTGCTGTGATCAGGTAAGTCGGTATTTGTGCCAGGTAATCGGTAAAACGTCCTTTGGCTTCAAAGCGCTGGCGAAATGCTGAGCGGGTAAAAAATTCTCCCAGGCGCGGGACTATGCCTCCACCTATATATACACCACCAGTCGCCCCCAGCGTCACGGCGAGGTTACCTGCAATGGTGCCCAGCATGGCGCAAAAATAATCTACAGTGCGAATACAAATATCACAACTACCATCCAGGGCGCGGCGGGTAATGTCGGCGGCACTCATTTGTTCAACATCTATCTGCTCATCCATTTGCACCAGGATACGGTACATCAATTCCAGACCCATTCCTGAGATCAATCGCTCTGCCGAGGCATGTGGATATTCTTTCCAGACCTGGCGCAGTATTTCTATTTCAATTTCATTGCTGGGAGAAAAACTGACATGCCCGCCTTCACTCGATAAGGGCACCCAGTGCGCACCAGATGGAATGATGCCCGATACACCCAGGCCAGTGCCAGGACCAATCAGACCTATCGCACGGCTTGCCTGTGGCTTACCGCTGCCAATTTGCACACGCTCATGTGCAGCCAGATGCGGCAAGGCCATAGCCAGTGCGGTGAAATCATTCACTACCACCAGATTGTCAAACCCGGCAGCCAGCCGCAAAGCTTCTATGGAAAAAGTCCAGTGATGATTGGTCATGCGCACCATATCGCCATCGACAGGGTTGGCGATGGCGATGGCAGCATTTTTGACCGCCGAAGGGCAAACCGCCACGACTTCAGCGCTGGACAAATAAGCCGCAATGGCAGATTGCAGGTCAGGATAGGCATTGCAGGGCAATACCGCAATGGCGGTAAATTCCTGGCGATGCAGTTCCAGTGCGAAACGTGCATTGGTGCCACCTATATCTGCCAGCAAGCGTGGGGCGATACTGTCTGATTTTTTTTGATTATTGCTCAACATCTCACCATTCATATTTTTTGCACCCGAATCTGAAGGCATAAGAAAACCAGCCACACGCAGATTTTATGTAGCAATACTACATATATCAACAATCCATGTCTAACAAATTTGCGATTATTGGGTTAAAATTTGAAAAAATGTTGGCTTAAGCCACAATTAAACCGGTAAAACTGTCTAGAAACTCGACTTTAATTATGTAGTCACACTACTTTTTTATTCCCAACGCGTTTCAAACCGATATCGATTGGCTGTTTTCGCTCAGGAGACTACTTTGCTTTTTGAACAAGTTACTACGCATACAAAAAGCTGCACCAGCTTTTTACTGGCCGGCCTCCTGATAGCTTATTCCGCACAGGCAAGTGCCGACAATAAGACGGACAGCATGCTGGCCGCATGCAATGCAAAACCGTTCGCAAGCACCCTGCTGCCATCAGCAATGGCAGAAAAAGAATCCCGCGCCTACTGGCTTTCAAGCAAACTGATACGCTGGCCGGGCATAGCCTCAGGAAGCAAAGTCGGGCTTTATGTATCAGAAAAAGGGCAGATCAAACTCAGCAAGGGCAGCAAGCCACTGGGTTTTGACAAGGCATTTTCACTGAGCGAGCCAAGTACAGCACTGAACAGCGATTTAGCGAAACGCTACCACTTCACTGGACCAGGCCAGGAATATGAGCTCGCAGATACTGACTCAAAACAGCTAAAGTCATTGCAGCAAGCACAGGTAATCATCGCAACAGAAGACAGCGAAGGCCGGATACTTGATTACACCAGCCTTCAAATTGCTGGTGCACTGGATGATTTATACCAGGCAGCCAGCGCCCGGAACGATTACGGCGCAAGCGTCAGAAAACCACCAAATCGCCCAAACAGCCAGACACAGTTCCATCTCTGGGCACCTACGGCCCAGCAAGTCTCGGTTTGCCTGTACCCAGATGGCAAGAGCAAGTCCTCTGCCCTACTGTCCATGCAATTCGACAGCAACACCGGTAGCTGGCACACCGCAAAAAAGACTGACTTATCCGGCAGCTATTACACCTACCTGGTCGATGTACTTGTACCTGGACAGGGCCTGGTACGCAATCGCGTCACCGATCCCTACTCTGTCAGCCTGACTACAGATTCTCAGCGCAGCTATATAGCTGACCTGTCTTCCAGCAAATTAAAACCCAGGGGATGGGATGAGCAAAAACAGAGTAAGAAAGTTAAAAACCAGACTGACATGCAAGTCTACGAATTGCATGTGCGTGATTTTTCCATCAATGACGATACGGTAAGACCAGAATGGCGCGGTAAATACCTGGCCTTTACTGAAGCACATACTAACGGCATGAAGCATTTGCAGGCACTGAGCGCAGCTGGCATGACGGATATCCATTTACTGCCTGTCTTTGATTTTGCCACTGTATCTGAAGCCAACTGCAAAACCCCGGCCATCAAAGGCAGGGCAGACAGCGAAGAGCCACAAAAACTGGCGACACAATATGCCGACAAGGATTGTTATAACTGGGGCTATGAACCCTATCACTATAATGCCCCCGAAGGCAGTTATGCCACGGATGCCAGCGATGGTGCAAAGCGCATCCTGGAGTTCAGGAAAATGGTCATGGCCCTGCATGCCACTGGCCTGCGCGCAGGCATGGACGTAGTCTATAACCATACCGCTGGCGCAGGTCAAACCAGCTACTCTGTTCTGGACCGCATTGTTCCTGGCTATTATCAGCGCCTGAACCAATTGGGCCAGATCGAACGTTCCACTTGCTGCGACAACACCGCTACTGAAAATATGATGATGGCCAAACTGATGAGTGACTCAGTCCTGCTCTGGGCCAGGCATTACAAAATAGATTCTTTCCGCTTTGATCTCATGGGTCACCAGCCCCGACAAATAATGGAAGACATGCAGGCCCGCCTGCTTAAAGAAACTGGCAGGCAGATACAATTCATAGGTGAAGGATGGAATTTTGGTGAAATTGCTGACGGCAAACGCTTTGTCCAGGCATCCCAGTTGTCGCTGAATGGCAGCGGCATAGGCAGCTTCAGTGACCGTACCCGCGATGCCATACGCGGTGGAGGGCATGGCGATGCTGGTGAGGGCATAGTCAAAAACCAGGGTTACATGAATGGCCTGGCAGACAAGGCAAATTCCAGGCAAGCGCTGTTACGCGCAGCAGACATGATAAGGGTGGGCCTGGCAGGCTCCCTGCGACAATTCCGCATGCAAGGTTTTGATGACCAAAGCAGGCAATTACAGGAAATCGACTACGCAGGACAGCCCGCTGGTTACGTCAGCCAGCCAGGCGAAGTGGTCAACTATGTAGAGAACCACGATAACCAGACACTGTTTGATATCAATGCCTATCGCCTTCCCGTCACAACCACCAGCGCAGACCGTGCCCGCATACAAGCCCTGGCACTGGCAACTACCGCCTTCAGCCAGGGTGTGGCCTATTACCATGCTGGTGTTGATATCCTGCGCTCCAAATCCATGGACGGTAATAGCTTCAATTCTGGCGACTGGTTCAACCGCCTGGACTGGACTTACAACGACAACTACTTTGGCACCGGCTTGCCACCAGAAAAAGATAATGCCCAGTTTTATCCCTACATCAAGACCTTGCTAAACAATCCGGATATCAAACCATCCAGAAAAGATATTTTGTTTAGCCGTGACCAGTTTCGTGATCTACTGAAAATCAGGGCCAGCTCCAGCCTGTTCAGAATGTCCACCATGACCGATATCGAACAGCGTCTGCATTTCTATAATACTGGCTCCACGCAAAATCCCTTGTTGATTGCTGCGCATTTGCATGGCAGGCAAATGCCTGGTGCAAACTTTGCATCCATTGTGTATTTCATCAATGCCAGCCAGCAAAGCAAGACGCTTGATATACCCGTGGGAAACCAGGCAGCTTATGTACTACACCCGGTCCACACAGCGGCAGAAGCAGCGGACCAGCGCGTCGCGCTGGAAGCAAAATATGATACGGGCAAGGGCCGCTTTACCGTCCCAGCACTGAGTGCAGTGGTTTTTGTAGAGGCAGAGTAACGGAAAGGGCAAGGTCAGCCTGTTTTTGGGGCACATACTTGCCATAGTTTGATGATTTTGGTGCATACCCTGTCACCATGCAGGCATATCGGCAAGAATTTGTTTTGGCATTCGTTTATTTTCGCGCCAACCAGCGCAAAAGCATGGTTCAAATATTGCTTATCAATGCAAGTATTTTTGATCATCAAATTAAAAATTTTGATCCATTTGAGCAATGCGTGCCTACAAACTGGGCATGCAAATTTATCTGGATGGGTGCTTACATATGCTTGCTACAAAAAATATGAAAAGTTTTCGACCGAGAAACGCAAATTTTTCACCAACAGCGGTTATTATTACCGCCTTCATATTCTAAGATCGAGGAGACAGCCGGAATGGATTTTTCAAATCGCCAGCAAGAGCCGGGGAAGAAGTTTATAGGCATAGGGCTGGTAATCGCATTTCACGTACTGGTGGTATATGCCCTGGTATCAGGATTGGCGCGCAAGGCCATGGAAGTCGTCATCAAGCCAGCAGAAGTCAAGCTGGTGGAAGAAGTGAAGCCACCGCCACCACCGCCAGATACGCCACCACCACCGCCACCAA
>Ga0207952_1000402_pt1 | contig 36681 bp, 37 predicted proteins | sample SubbioR12Aug_8Ca_FD_184831 | JGI IMG/M metagenome (GOLD analysis project Ga0207952, IMG submission 184831) | Serpentinite rock and fluid subsurface biosphere microbial communities from McLaughlin Reserve, California, USA - CR12Aug_8Ca (SPAdes) | ecosystem: Environmental > Terrestrial > Deep... | reverse complement strand
GGACGAGCATCCTCATCCGGCTGTTTTTTCTTCTGCGGGGTACCTGAAAATTCCTTGACCACGAACTTCGCGAGGCTCGCGATATGTCCGCCAACGCTGTCAGGAATATTCGTAGCCTCTTTCACCTTCACACCCTTCTTGATCTGTTCCAACGCATATTTGTACTTCTTGATGTACTCATCGCTATCGGTAGGCTGAAAGACGATCTGTACCGCCGCGCCTTCCCCGTCGCGATCGATCTTCGAGAAACTGTTGAGAATGACGCTCAACGGATCGTGGTCGAACTCATCGTAGGTCTTTATCGGAAAAATGTGGTTGTTACCAGAAACAGCGACAGACGCAACGGACACCCCTTTTTCATTGAAAATATTATAGTCGTCAGCGTGCTCGCGTATCTTAACGTCATGGAAGATAGATGCGATGTGTTTTTCAAAAAGAGCCTTCTTTCCGTTAGGGACCGCGGCATAGAAGACGAAATCATTGCTGTGATTCTCCACCGCGAGTTCGATGGTGAAATAACGAGCCCCGCTATTGGACGCATCCGCGAGCGAGAGCATTCCTGCGTAGAATTGCTCCATGCCCGAAATGAGCTCCTTTAAAGTGCGCTCGCGATCATCAGAAGAGACCTCCGGCAAACTCACCTCATAGAGAGTCATCGAGAGCCCCTTGAAGATCGGCGTCGATTCTTTCAATCCCTCGACGGGCAAACCGGTCTTAATGTACTGGACCAAAAAACGCTCGAAATCGTCCTCGATGTGCGGATTGTCCATCTTTTCGACGACAGAGAGCGCGTTCATGACCCCCTTCTCGTGAAGCAAGGTGATGAGCTCGCCCATTTGAGCATCATGAGGTTCGGGAGAAAGACCGAGTGCGATAGCCTCCTGCTCTTTCTTCTGGAGGGCATACCCTCGCTGGAGGACATTTCCCATCGCCTCTTCCCGATACGCGCTAATCTGCTCCTTGATAACCCCTTCGCGTATCGGGGTCTCGCGCTCGGCGCGAAGTTCAGCCTCGCGCTTCTCAACCTCGGAACGAAGGAACGTGACCTCTTCCTCCGGGGTCTTGAACTTTTGTTCTGGAGTGAAAGAAAAACGACCGAATGACATACGGTCTATTATACCTCGAATACGGAGGAGTCTTTTGTATACAGATCAGCGTACCCGCTGTTTTGACTTGGTCACCTGCCCTTTTGCGTTGATAGTCGTCGTTTCCTGGTATTCAGCCGGACCCCGATCCCAGCTCGGGTCGGGCTGCGCCGGACCCTGGCGGAAAAGACTGAAGAGTGCCTTGGCTTTCTTGCGGAAAGTGCTCTCGCGCGGAGATTCCTTCTTCGGAGACGCTTCACCAACGGACCCTTGCGCCACATCCGGAGAAGAATGAGAACGTTCAAGAGAACTTATCTTTGAGAGCGGATTATTCAACAGGGACGGATCCTCACTCGACGACGTCGTTGTCGGTGGATTCACAGGCTCCGGGGACGGCGGGCTCTTTGCGGAAGTTTCAGGATTCGAACCAAGAGAGGTTCGCTCCACAGCCTGTGGAACTGGAGGCTTGTTGGTCTCTGTGACAATTTCTGGAGATGGAACGGACGTCGTGACACGCTCCGGGGTTGAAACCCCTGGAGAGATCGTGGACGTAATGGGGTCGCGGATGATATTGATCTTCGATATCCCAAAATGGGCTCCTCCTGGGACAGCTATCGTCTGGTAGCGATTCGTTGAAGAAGCGGTCTCCTGTACGGTCGGTCTATCGTGTGGCACCTCCTCGGAAGAATTCTCCTGCTTCTGCATCTCCCCGCCGGCAACATATGCCGCGGCAGCAATACCTGCGACACCCGCAGCTTTGACGGCCCACGGGGTTCCTTTCTTGGAAGCGCTCTCCTCTGGTGCGCGATCTGCCGGAGGAGATCCGGCCGAGAGCTCTCTGCGGATACTTTCGATGCGCCGGGCCTCGTCCTCCTCACGAGAAGACGCTCGCGGAAGTATCTCCGGGGTCGTGAATGGAGGCGGAGGCATTCCTGTCCGCTCCTCAGTGGTCGCCGACACCTCCGGTGTCGACTCCGTCGGTACCAGCTCTGGCCCTTCGCTGCGTTCGCTCATTTAAGCAGAAAGTTTACCGAATTCCTCTTCGTACTTGTCTATTTGTGACATCGCGTCCTTTTGGTCAGCTTCATCGAGGACATCAGCGATAGCGCGAGCATGATCGAGTGCGAATCGCAATTCGGTGGAATTGCGCGACTCGACCGCCGAGGCTGCATCATGCATAACATCGATGAATTGATCTTTAGGGCTCTCGCCCATCCCAACATCTGGAGACTCTTGTATGTTCTTCATACTATAAGGGTTAATGTATGCCTTAAGTATACTCCGTTGGAAAAAAAGCAACAGCTTACAACGCGGTCAGTACCTCGACCCCAGAATCTGTAACGACTACGGTCTTTTCAAAATGGGCCGATAGAGAGCCGTCTTTTGTCTTGTACGTGAATCCATCGGCATCAAGGATAACCTTACGGCTACCGGAAGTCAGCATCGGTTCGATCGCGATCACCATACCAACAGAAAAAGCTATCCCTGTTTGAGGAGTCCCATAATTGGGTACATATGGATCCTCGTGAACCGAATACCCAACGCCATGACCCGCTAACTCCTGAATAATGCCGAATTTATAGGGTCGGACAAATGATTCAATCGCGTGGCCAACATCCCCCGTCATCGCGCCCGGACGGACAGCTTTGATGCCGACCGCGAGCGCCTGCTCGGTGACGGACAAAAGCTTCTTCGCTTCAAGAGACACCTCCCCGACAGGAACGGTAACTGCCATATCGGTATACATCTTCTTGTGGACAAGCCCCATGTCGAGAGAGACGATATCTCCCCCCTTCAATATCTTATCTTTTTCATTTGGCACGCCATGAACGACCTCATCATTGATCGAAACGCATAGAACGGCCGGGTACGGACGTTTGGCGCCATACGGTTTGTAGTTCAAAAAAGCGGGAGCATCACCAAATTCTTTGACCATCTCTCGGGCACGCATATCGAGATCCTTCGCGGACACGCCCGGTGCCACGCGCGATGAAAGATCTTTGAGGATCTCTGCCAAGCGCCTCCCCCCCTCGCGAAGGAGAGATATTTCGTCTCTTGTTTTTATTGTGACGGCCATTTACTTATCGAAGCCCAGCTTCTGGACGATCTCCTGATGCACTTCCTCTGGCGTCTGTTCGCCATTCACTTCCACGAAATGGATGTCGGGACGATTTCTGAAATGTTCAACGGCGGGAAGGGTATTTTTCTCGTACCATGCAAAACGTCGCTCTATCTCCGCAACATCATCGTCAGCACGGCCGCGACCCATGAGACGCGCTCGAGCCCACTCCCGAGAAACATTCATTAAAATGACAATCGGCTTTTTAAAGCCGTAAAATCGAAGAGCCCCCTCGATAACAGGACTTTCGTGAGGCCTACGCGATACCCCATCCAAAACCAGATGCTCCACGCCGGTAAACCGCGTGATAAGAAGATGTGACCAGAGCGATATGGGAACGAACTCCGGGAGCAACGAGCCCTTGCTGATGATTTCTTTGACAAGATCACGCGTATAACCGGCATTATCATTGATGAATTCTCTGATGCGGGCACCTGTCTCGATATAGATGACCTCGCGGCTAGGATCGCGCTTCTTCATGCGCTCTATCAAGAGCTTGGCTTGTGTGCCTTTTCCTGACCCTGAAATGCCATAAAAAATGATCGCGTCTTGGTTGTTTTCCTTCATGCCGGTCAGTATACGGCAAATCGTGAAAAACGAGAAGTAAGCAGGCTACATTTTCTTCGGTTCGGGTATCCCAAGAATGAAAAGTCCTTTTGAAAGCACAGCAACGAACGCTTCGGTAAGGGCGATCTTGTACGGCGAGAATTCATCCTTAGGGTCAACGATCTTGTTGCCCGCGTAATAGCGATTGAACTCGCCAGCAAGTGATATCAAGAACGTAGCGATAAGCTGCGGGGCTCGCTCTGTATGGGCACGAGACACGATGTTCGGAAAACGATACATGAGCTTGGCGATCGGAGCCATTGAGGGCGGACACTTCCCCAAGGAACCTGCGACCCCCTCCTTTTCGGCGTTGCGCATGATCGAACGGGCGCGGACGAGTGAATACTGCAGATACGGACCTGAATCCCCCTCAAGCGAAAGGGCCGCTTCGGGATCAAATACGATATCCTTACCGATCGACTGCTTAAGGATCGAGTACTTTATCGCGCCGACCGCAACAGCAGTAGCGGTCGCCTTCTTCTCGGCTTCGGTCATGTTCTGCTGCTCTTTCATCCTCTCCTCCACCTTATGAGACAGCTGGGAGAGGAGCGCATCCGCAGCAATGACGTTGCCCTTGCGAGAAGACATTTTGCCCGTCGAGAGCTTCATCATGCCGTGGGTGACATTGATATTCTTCCCAAGAAGCTCGGGAAAAACAATCTCGATCGCCTTCAAGACCACCGCAAAATATGCCGCCTGCTCCTGCGCAGTGATGATGATAGACCTATCGTACGCATATCGAGAATGCTTCAGTTCTGCCAAGCCAAGTTCTTTGCATTCATAGGTCGGAAATCCTTCGGAGTTGACGAATACTCGCGTATGGAGACCATACTTCTCGCCTCGGAATACGACCGCGCCGTCGCTCGATTCGAATGTTCCTTTCGGCAACTCGCGAGCGATTATCTTCTGCCCGATAGGCGCGGTCTCGCTTTCGAAAAAATAAAAGTCGAAGGTCGTGCCAAGGGTCGCGTACATCGCCTCGAAACTTTCAAGACTCCACTTCCTTCCTGTGTCATACAACTGATTGACGAGAGCATTATCTTTTGCAAAAAGATTCGCGTTGATGGCAACGATATCGGTCTTGACCGCCTCGGACTCCTCATATCCCGCAGAACCGAGAACATAGGCTTCTGAAATGAAGGCGATGCGCTTGGCAATCGGATCGCTATCGCGAGGCATCTTCTCCCTAAGGCGCTCCATGCCCCAGATAGCCTTTGCAACATTCAGCCCGAGATCGCCCTGATAGCAAGCTCGTTTGACCTCCGCACCGGAGACCTGTGCCAACCGAGAGAGCGACTCGCCGATTGTATTGCTCATCAAGTGCCCGATATGGAACTCCTTGAACGGGTTCGGGTCGGTATATTCGAAGATAATCTTCTTTCCTTCCTCTATACGGTTGTCTCCATACCCCTTGGAATCCTTGAGAACAAGACCGAGAACATCGCAGAAGAACGCGTCCGACAAGTAGAGATTGATGAATCCTGGCCCGGCGACCTCGACTTTGCCGATATGTTCTATCGTCCCATCTATCTTCTCGACAATGCGCTTGCCGAGATCAACAGGATTCAGCTTGTAAAGCTTTGCGTGCGAGAGGGCTACGTTAGTCGTGTAATCGCCGTTCGAAACGTCTTCAGGCACCGTCACATCAAAATCTCCCGCTTCGATCGAAAGCGAAAGTAGGGCCTCGTTGATGGCTGTACGGATCTTATTCCGGATCATGGGGAGCATTCTATCACGAAATCATGACCCGAGAATCGGCCGGATGACAGACAAAAAGTCGGCCTTCACCTCCTCAAGCGGTTGATCGGCATTCACGATCGCGTGCGGCACATGCTCTAAAAATTCACGGTACCCCGCGTAGACTCGCGCGTGATAGGCAGTCTCCTTCTCATCAAAATAATTCTGCGCCTTAACACCCGAGGCGTTGCGCGCTCGCGCACGAGCGATGGCTTTCTCCGGAGCGATATCGAGAAAGATATATGTTTCAGGAAGCACTGTTGCATAGCGCTTTCGCAACTCCCAAAACCAATCCTTAAGATCGGAACGCTCTCCTCCGAAGATTTGGTATGCGTACGTCGACGAATCGAAACGATCCGACACGACGTGCTGGCCCCGAGCGATAGCGGGAGCGATGGTCCGTTCGACATGATCGATCCTCGCTGCGGTAACGAGCGGAATGATAGCATTGATCGAAACCTGTTTCGTTTCAGGCATGAACAAGAGTTTCCTGACCTCTTCAGCAAAGACAGTCCCGCCGGGCTCGCGAGTATAGACGATCTTTTCAGCCGCATATGTTTCGCGAAGAAGCTGGGTGAGCGTACTCTTACCAGAACCTCCCCCTCCCTCGATAACGATGAATCTCCCTGACTTCGTGGACATACACCGAATTGTACCAAAGAAAAAGCGCCCCCTTCCAGAGGGGGCGCTTTGGTCAAACGAGCGTGAGCAGGTCGCGGATATCGGCAAGCCTGTGATCAGGCTGATACATCTCGAATCGGCGATGACGCGTTTCTTCCGCGGGAATGAACACTGTCGTCATGTTGAGACGCGATGCGAACAGGAGTTCGCCTTGCGGGTCATCTCCGACGCAGACGACATCTTTTGCGTCGGCCTTGAGCTCGCGGACAGCCTCCCGAAGCAACTGGCGCAGAATGTCCTTCTTGGTATCAGGATCGCCGCAAAACCAGCGGCTAAGAAAGTGCTGTTCCATGCCGACCTTCCTGACAACTTCGGCTTGAGAGACAGGGTCTCCCGACAAGAGAAGGGTCCGCTCGCACCGAAGCCCCATGATCGTCTCGAATGAACCAGGGCGTGCCCGTGGAGGATCGCCCGACCACAAGGTGTTGTTTCCAGCGAATATAACCAATTTTTTAGCCATGATGAACTGTTTCCTTTCCGGGGCAATATAACCACTGAAATCTTAAAAAAGCAAGAAAAAACGCCCGTCCGGGCGTTTTTGCGAAGTTATTTTCTTAGTACCGAATTTATGGCACGGGCTATCCGCACGATGTCCTTCTCTTTCTTTCCTCGCGTCGTCTCTGCCGCCGTTCCGAGACGGATACCGGAAGGGTCCATCGGACTCCTCGTCTCATTAGGAATAGTGTTCTTGTTCACGATGATACCGGCTCTTTGCAAACGATCACTTGCATCCTTGCCAGAGACGCCCTTTCCGTCCATCCATGTATCTACAAGTATGAGATGGCTGTCGGTCCCACCCGAGACCACCCTCCACCCAAGCGCGATCAACTCTCGCGCAAGCACATCAGCATTCTTTACTACCTGCTTCGCGTAGGCTTTGAACGCAGGGGTGTTCGCTTCTTTGAGCGCGACCGCGACCGCGGCTATCTGATTCATGTGGGGACCGCCCTGAAGACCAGGAAACACTGCTTTGTCTATCTTCTTATCGAGTTCTCGCGTGTCCTTGCGAGTGAATATCATCGCAGAGCGCGGACCGCGAAGCGTCTTATGAACAGTCGTGGTCACGATATCTGCATACGGGAATGGCGAAGGATAGACACCTCCCGCAACAAGACCCGCGACATGAGACATGTCTACCATAAGATACGCACCGGCAGCATCGGCGATCTCGCGGAACCTCTGCCAGTCGATAACGCGGGGATAGGCGGTAAAACCAGCGACGATAATCTGCGGTTTTTCCCGCATCGCGATACTCTTTATCGCTCCGTACTCGAGGCGTTCTGTCTTCGGGTCAACACCGAAGGCTACCTGTGTCCACATCTTTCCCGTTGCCGAGACCTTGTGTCCGTGCGTAAGGTGTCCGCCGTGATCGAGCGACATCCCCATGATCTTTCCGTGCTGCGGAACCAGAGCAAGATACACCGCGAGGTTCGCCGGCGAACCGGAAAGCGCTTGGACATTCACATGCCACTCGTTCGGATCCAATTTGAAGAGCTTCAGCGCCCTCCCTTGTGCTATCGTCTCAACCTTATCAACAATCTCGTTGCCTCCGTAGTAACGTTTGTTCGGATACCCTTCGGCATACTTATTCGTCAGTTCCGACCCAAGAGCCTCTAAAACATCCTTTGAGACATAGTTCTCTGAAGCAATAAGATTTATGACCCTCCTCTGGCGGACCCTCTCCGCAACAATGAGTTTTTTGATCTGTACGTCTTTCATTAGAAAATAGCTTAATGTGTATATCACGGGCTCGCGACGATGTTGAAAGACTTACACCATAGAAAGATGGGGCTACGTACCAGTATTCTATCAACCGCCGACAAAAAAGGAAGCGTACAAACTCCACGATACAAAACGATTATGCACAGCATTTTGAGCAAAAAAGTATCATAATAATACCCGGAGGATACTCATGGAAATGATCCACGCGCCAACCATCACGACAAAGGATCCCTGTCCCTTCCCCGGATGTGAGCACGCATTCCATCGCTGGGAAGACGGGCCTCGAAACGAACACCTCATCAAAGCTCACCCCGGTTTTTACATCACGAAACTCCGGGAGATTGGCCTTCACGCCGAAGCTTCAGAGATCGCTCAAATGGCCGACTAATGTCGGTGCCGACCCCGCTCCCTTGAGGACGGGGTTTTTTATATATTCCTCCTATTTGACATAGTATGCAAAACGCTGTTATAGACCGTCTTGCCGAAAGAATGCCCGGCACAAAGCGTCTTCATTAAGGACAACGGGCCTATCCGTTGCCATCTATTGATAGCTAACCACACGAAGAAATAAGGCCTATGAAAGATAAAATATTTGTCGGTATCATGCTTCTTGCGTTCACGACAGCGATCGTCCCGGTCGATGTCTTCGCAAAGAATGACAACCGAGGCAAGGAGAAGAAAGAACAGCGCCAGGAACGAAAAATAGAACAGCTCGAACATAAGATCGAGAAAATCAAAGGGAAGCAAGAAAAACAAACAGAAAATTTGAAAAAGAAGCTCGAGGAAGTAAAAGAAAAGAAAGAGGACAGAGAAGAAAGAAAGAATGACGACTGTACCAAAAAAGCGTACGGACACCTTATCGCGCCGGGATGGATAAAGAACAACGGCAGCACAACGAATCCCTGCCCAACCCTGCCGCCAGGCATCGGGAAAAAAGTACCGCGCGCCTCGACAACGCCTGACACCGTCGCACCCATCATAAGCGAGATACAGGTCGTTCGGACAACATCCCGTTCCGCCGTCATCGAATGGAAAACGAACGAACCCGCCTCATCGAAGATCATCTACGGTACAACAACGGCATACGGCCTGAAAAAGACCGAGGATGACAGAGAACGCACCCACCGGATGAAGATAAAGAAACTTATACCGAACACGACCTATAACTTTGCCGTCGTTGCAACCGACCGCGCAGGCAACACGTCGACGTCGTCGAACATGACCTTCGCGACAAAACAGCGCGTTAAGGATACAACTGCCCCGGCAATCTCGGGAGTTACTGTCTCCGTCGGAACATCAACTGCGCGCATCACGTGGACAACCAGCGAACCGACGACTAGCGAGATAGACTATGGCACGACAACCTCCTACGGTTCGAACACAACCGCTCTCACGCTCGGCACGTCACACGACATCACGCTCACAAGCCTTACGCCTGTTACGACGTACAATTTCCGCATCACCGCAGAAGACAGCGCCGGCAATGCGACATCGACCAACAACCTGACCTTCACCACGAACGCGCTTCCGGTCATCGACACGACTGCCCCGGCAATCTCGGGCATTACCGTAACAAGCGTTGGAAGCACCACTGCGACCGTCTCGTGGACAACAAACGAGATTGCGACAGGCAAACTCTATTATGGTACGACAAGCCCTCTCAGCCTTGGCTCCGCCTTGAGCATAAGTAGCGGGGTGTTGAGCCTCAACCACACCTTTGCGCCGATAGGACTGACCGCAAGCACGACCTACTACTTCGTTCTCGAATCCAAGGATGGCAGCAACAACGCTACGACCACCGCAGAAATGAGCTTCACGACCGGACTATAAAGACCCGTATGCAAAAACCGCCCCGGTCGGGGCGGTTTTTCGTTGTCTATTTGAACTGCTTACCAATAATATTCTTTTTACTGTTCTTATCGAACAGTTCCTGACTATTCTTGAGAAGATAGACCGTCTTGATTCCCGCTTTCACCATCGAGTCGTAACACCAGCGGCAACACCACCAATGGCCCCAAAGATAGAGATCGGCGCCGCGCGGGTCAAAACCTCCCGCTCGTGCATCCTCGATCGAACGCGGTTCGGCATGATTCTTGGGATGACACCCCTCGCACAACTCATACCCCTGCCCTGTCGGCACTTTGAGCCGTACCCTCTCGCACACATGAGTCTCGTGATAATCGCTGCCGTTGGCACCGCGGCCGATCACCGCGCCATCCTTTACGACGACTGCGCCTGTCGGCATCGTTTTATCCAAAGAATGCAAACGGGCCTGTTCTTTGGCCTCTTTCATGAACGCATTTGCCATAGTGACAAACTGTATATTCTTGGGTTCTGATTCGATCGATGTATATTCATCCTCCATAGCAAATGAAGTATACTACTCTTACCACCATGACGAAATTTGACGAATTATATCAAGATCTCATCCGACAGATCATGACCGACGGCATCGCCGAGGTGAATCAGCGTACGCGCCACGAGACAAAGGCGATCATGGGCGCCCACTTTTCGATGGATATCGAAAAGGACGGTTTTCCCTTGCTCACCCTGCGCAAGACACGCTCGACCTTCTTTGTCGCCGAACAGATATGGTTCCTAACCGGCGCTCGTAAACCAGAAGTGTTTCTCCGCCAATTCACTAAGGTCTGGGACGACTTCACCAACCCGGGAGATGTTGTTACGGTCGCCTATGGCTATCGCTGGCGCAAACATTTTGGCCGCGACCAGATAAAGCTCCTGATCGACCTCTTGCGAAAGGACCCTTCATCGCGTCACGGCGTCGTTGTGACCTGGGACCCGTCGTCGGACGGACTGGGTGGCGCCACAAAGAAAAATGTCCCCTGCCCGTACACATTCACTGTGGGAATCGTCGGCGGCCGATTACACCTTCACAATATCGTCCGCTCGAATGACGTGATGCTCGGAACACCTGCTGATGTTGCAGGGTTCGTACTTTTGCAAATGATCCTCGCCCAGGAACTCGGCGTGCGCCCAGGTATCTATTCCCACTCGATCTCGAACGCCCACATCTACGACATCCACTACGAAGCCGCACAGGAGCTCCTGCGCCGGACCAACGACCACAAGAAGATCGAGCTTGTCTTGCCTAAAAATTCTTTCAAACGAGCCGAAAAGCAGGATGCAAAGCTGGTCCTTGAAATCGTCGCTCTCCTTGAAAAGGACTACAAACCCCTTGAACCGCTGAAGGGCCTTAAAATAGTCCTTTAGTTCCATGCTGTCCATCATCGTCGCCACAGCGGAGAACAATGCCATCGGAAAGGGCAACAAGATACCCTGGCACCTGCCGAAGGACCTTAAACGCTTCTCGACCCTGACCAAGGGCGGCACCGTCATTATGGGCCGAACAACATACGGGTCCATTATCGGGTATCTCGGCAAACCTCTTCCTGAACGGACAAACATCGTCATTACCCGAAACAAAGAATTCAAGGCGCCGGGATGTATCGTTGTTCATTCTCTCGAAGAAGCCCTCGCTCACACGGAGACAAAGACCGAGGCCTTCATCATCGGAGGGGGCGCCATCTATACAGAGGCCCTACCATTCACGGACCGGATCTACCGCACCCTTGTCCATACGACGATCGACGCCGACACCTTCTTCCCTGCAATAAACGAAGCCGAATGGAAGGTAACCGTGAGCGAGTTTACGCCGCGCGATGCAAAAAACCCCCTCGACATGACCTTTATGACCTACGACCGGCACGAGCCTTTGACCGACCAGGTGTAATTTGAAAGAATAAGGGCCTATGAGTATCTTGACCAAAAAAGACATTCTCGCGCGCATAACCAAAGGAGAGATCGGCTTCACTCCGGCACTCGATTCATTCCAGCTCCAAGACCACGCTGTCGACCTGCGCCTCGGCTTTACCTTCATGATTCCAAAGGTCTGGCACATGACCACGAATGGACGCGAATCTTTAAACATCACCCACTTCGACAAATCGAATGCGGAGTTCTTCGATATCGTCGAACTCGAGGAGGGTCAGTACTTCGATCTTTTACCGGGAGAGTATGTTCTCGTGGGAACTCTCGAATCCCTGAAGGTTCCGAATGATCTTATGGCCGTTCTCTATCCTCGCTCATCGACCAACCGTAAAGGCCTCTCGCTCGACCTCACCGGCATCGTTGATTCAGGCTATGAAGGCCAGCTTACGCTGCCCATTCGCAATAACACCCACTCTCAACCCGTGCGCCTCTACCCTGGCGAGCGTCTCTGTCAGATCGTGTTCGAGGAACTCACCGAAAAGATAACCGCGCCGCGCAAAAGCAAATACCACAAGCGCGACATCATCGAGGGCGTCGGCCGAGAGAAGAAAAGCGAGGCAGACCTCATTCTCAAGGGAAAGATACGCGAGCTCAAAGCCAATAATACGGTCAAATAAAAACCGCCCCGTTCTCTGGGGCGGCCACCGAGACTACGCAACGACCTGGGGAAACCTCCCCACCCGCTTCAGAAGCTCGCTGTTGGAATACTTCTTCCTCACGATATCCTGCCATTCATTCGAAGATCTCGACATATCCCACGGACAGACCGAGCGGGTCCGAACATAGTACGGCGCAAAGCCTCCTGAACCCACAACAGTGCGCGTATAGTGAAGGATCTGGCAATTGTGTATCTCGTCGCGCGGGTCCCTCGAATTCTTACGTTCATTGAATTGGTCGATGGAGTACCGCTCCAGACGGGCGCGAAAAGCCCACATGACCTCACCGTGGCAAACGATGATAACATTCTTGCCTGCATACTCGCGATGGAGCGTGTCGATCACTCGATCGACCCGAAGACAGACATCGGCGACAGAGAGGCCGTTCTCGGGTATCCAGAGCAAGGGTTCTCGCCTGCGCGCTTCGTTGGCCTCGGCGAATGCTCCTGTCCTCTTGCTCGCCGGAGCCTTCTCCATCACTCCCCCGTCACGTTCACGCAGATATAACTCGCACTTCCACTCCGCATGAGGGATTCCCAGATGAGCAGCCGTCTCCATGGCTCGCACATACTCCGAAGTGAAGAATCCGTGGAAGCGCATCTTTAAATTGCCCCTGATCCACCTCCCTGCGGCCTTGGCCTGTTTGCGGCCTTCATCGGTCAGGCGCCACTGCCAGCTATGTCGCTCTTTGAACTCGTCGGTGAAAGCGCTCTCGTCCCCCTCCTGATAAGACCCCCTCATGGCGAGATTTCCTTCTGACTCTCCGTGACGAACAAGTACCAGATCTATCGGCATTGCCATACTATTTTTCCTTTCTATTTGATCGCGTAGTGCTATCTAAACCCACTATAGCCGATATCAACGTGTATGCAAGAAAAACCCCCGGAACACGAAGTTCCGAGGATTTTTCTATTATTTGGAAAATCAGATCTCTATTTCACTTCAACCCCCATTGAGCGGGCAACGCCTTTGATAATCTCCATCGCGCCTTCGATCGTCGTTGCGTTGAGGTCCGGCATCTTCTTTTCAGCAATCTCCTTCAATTGAGCCTTCGTGAGCGTACCTGCCTTTACGAGAGCGTTCTTGCCTGAACCCTTCTCTATCTTCGCGGCCTTCTTGATGAGGTAGGTAGCTGGAGGCTGCTTCAATATAAGATCGAAGGTCTTGTCGTCGTAGATCAATACATCAACAGGGACCAATTCTCCCATACGTGCTTTCGTAGCATTATTGAACTTGGTTACGAATTCACTGATATTGACCTTCGCTTGACCGAGCGCAGGGCCTATTGGCGGCGCAGCACTTGCCTTTCCGCCATCAATCACTAACTTCAATTTTCGTACGAGTTTTTTTGCCATGGGTCTCTATGTTACTTAAATTTTACGAATTTGCAAGAAATCCAGTTCGACAGGGGTCTCACGACCGAACATCGAAACCAAGACCTTCACCTTGCCGCGTTCGTTGTCGACTTCGAACACTTTACCTTCCAACTCCTTGAATGGACCATCAACGATGGTCACCGCGTCGTCAATCACCAGATCGATATTATGCTTCACCGTGTCGGCATTCATGCGGCGGAAGAGCTCATCTATCTCCTTCTTGTCCAAAGGCACCGGATACACGCCTGACCCAACGAATCCGGTCACCCGAGGGGTGTTGCGAACTACGTACCATGAGTCGTCGGTAACAATCATGTCCACCAGGACATATCCAGGGTATATCTTCTCTTCTTCCTCCACGCGCTTACCGCCCTTCACCTTGATCTTCTTCTCGGTGGGAACGATGACGTTGAATATCTTATCTTCCATGCCCAGTGATTCGATACGCTGTTTTAAGTTCCTGCAAACAGCGTTCTCATACCCTGCATAGGTATGGATGGCGTACCAACTCCGCACTCCTTCTATTTTTTGTTTTGCCATAGCTAAAAAAATTAATGTGTCTATGCACCGAGAATGATCCTATCGAGGATCATCGAGAATATGCTATCAAAAACACCCAAATAGAGTGCGATTGCGATCGAGATGGCTGCGACCGCGATGGTATAGCCCAGGGCCTGCTTGCGGGTCGGCCACGAAACATGGCTCATCTCGGACTTCGTCTCTTTGATATATTCGATGACTTTGTTCATATGAATTATTCGGGTATTAAAAAAGGCCCCCGAGGCCTTAACAAAGATATACTACACCTATAAAAACCGGATGTCAACATAGAAAACCGCCCTCTTTCCTGAAAAAAGAGAGCGGTTTTTTCTTTTGCAGTAAAGCTTTTTATTGCGGGCTCGATGGGGTGGCTATACGAGTGATGGTGCTTCCCAGACCGAGCTGGCCTTGATGGTTCCTGCCCCAGCACTTAAGCCTTTCGGCTGGACTCGTCGGAGCGTTGGTGATACCGCAAGCCCATGCACCACCCGTTGCAATCTTGCTATACGTGAAGTTCGAAAGGGTCGTGACTGGTTCGGCATACTGATTTGCGGCGTTATTGGCAACCTGATAGTACTCATTGTACCCCCAGCATCGTGATTGACCGATCATGTTGGTCGGGCTTGAAGCGACAAGGGCGCAAACAAATGGTCCTCCCGACCCGCTTATCCAGTGAGTGGAAGATATATCAACAATCTGCCGCAAAGGAAAACGGTTAACGGGTCCTGTCGCGCTCGTCCTTCCCTGAACAATATAGCGCGGAGTCGAGGTCGAGTAGTATTTTATACCCGCGTATCTGTTATCCGCCGTCGGGCCGGACTGAAGACCGGAGTACCCCGTACCGAGCTGTCCGCGATAGCTCCTGCCCCAACAGACGCCGCTGCGCATGAGATTGCCGTTCACGTCGGTGTCGTTGAGAAGTGCGCATGTAGAACCTGCGCCGTCAGAACCAGAACTAACCATGATGATTTTCCGCGCAGCAACGATCGGGAGGTCGTCAACACGCGATGGCGTACCATTCGCAACCTGCACAATATTGGCGTACGGGTTGGCGTTCTCGGTCAGGTAGTTAATCGAAGTTCCAAGCTGGCCTTCGAGATTGTATCCCCAGCAATAGATATTACCTGTTGGGTCGGCGTCGGTCGGATTGATCTTTGGTACGGTCTGCGGACTGGCAGGGTCAACGACGATTGCACACACATGAGTCCCGGTCATACCGTTGGACACTTGGAGATCAATGATACCTCCCATGACCTGCGGACTGTTCGAAACAAGCCTCTGGACAGGTTGCGGGGTCGACTGGAAGTACTGCGTTACGCCGTTTGGAAGGACCGCGGTCGGATCGGTGCTTGCCGGATCATCGACAACGCCCGTTCCAAGCTGTCCATGCTGGTTGTACCCCCAGCACTTTGCAAAGTCATCGGCGAGATCGAATTCGGAGCCGTTGTCGATAATCGCGCAAGAGACCCCAGCGATACCGCCACCCATTCTGATCGCACGGGCATCAACAACATCCCTGACCAAGGTCGGGATATTCCTGTTCGTCGTCGTTCCGTCGCCAACCTGACCCCAGCGATTATAACCCCAGCAGTAGACCTTCTTGCTTTCAGTCAGCATACAGTTGGTCGGTCTAATGTACGTATCATTGCTCACGGTATATGCCTTGTTGGTGGCAATATCTATCGCCCTCTCTCCGGCCGGCATCACAACATTCGTAGGAACAAGCTTGCTGACATTTGCTCCATCGCCGATCTGTCCCTGTCCGCCATAGCCCCAACAGTGGACTGTACCTGCCCCGGGTATCAATTCTCCACCGGAACCGATTCTGTCACCCTTGAGCGCGCAGAAACCGGCAACATTACCAATGATCTTGGTCACATCAGAGGTAAGGGGTGTCAGTGTAAAGAACGTTCGGCGTGATTTGTCTCCAAGACCGACCTGTCCATGCGAGTTGTAGCCCGTACAGTAGACCTCGCCGTCGTAGGTCAATGCGCAAGTGGTACCTCCATACTCTGAAGTGACCACATCTTTGATCCTCTCATTCGCGAAAGCATCCGACGTTTCTTCGACTTCAGCCGGAGCGTCAGGCCATTCAGCACGGCAATCCTCGCCGATACAGAGGAGCCCTCCCTTCACACTGCCCGTCGCTTCGAAATTGCCGGTAACAAAGAGGTTCTCAACAGAAAGATCGCCCTCTTTGACCTGCGCGACTGGACCCGTGTTTATCGGAGCATAAACATTGCTTCCCGGGTCGTTCGGCCCGCCTACTGGCGGCGCCCATTGGGCGTAGATATAGGAGAGTCCGAGCGAGAGAACGGCCGCAAGGACGATGACTTTGAACGACGTAAGATGTTTTCGCATTAGATTTTTAAAAAGAATAATGGTTTATATCTAATTTTATATGTGAATGTCCATTTACTGAAGCCTGTCTGTGGATAAAAACCCTCATCTTTCCTTGAAAGATGAGGGTTTTATCAACGCCCTACTGCGTAGTATGTCCAATACTACCGTATTTCGTAGGTGATGGAGACTGATGATGTTATCTTGTTCTCGCCTGGATTTATGTCCGGCGCGACTGACTCACCTCCGCCCCTTCCATCGGCCATGAGAGAAGCTTTGTAGTACATTGGAACAGGATAGTTGCCTGATTCGGAGAAGTTGACGATACGGCCCAAAGAGACCCCGAGAGCTCGCGCGAGATTCTTGGCATCCTCACGCGCCTCGGCGATTGCCTTTTCGCGCGCCTCCTTGCGAAGCTCCTCGTCCATGTCATTCGAGAATGAGAGACCGCTCACCTCCGATACGCCAATCTCGCCAATACCCGACAAAATATCGCCAGCATCTTCTATCGAGCGGACCTTGACCTCTATTGTCTGCGATACCTCATATCCGGCAAGATAGCGCTCACCCGAAGGATAGGTATACCCCACACCAGCCTTCTCACGATACTCATAGCGCGGATAGATATTGTAACCAGTCACCTTGTAGTCTTTATCGCTGATACCCTTCTGTTCGAGGAACGCTATAGCTTGATTCGTCTTTGTCGCAGCCTTGTTTTGGGCGTCCTTCACAACAGGAGCTTCTTCGCGGACCGAAAAATTAAAGGTTGCGATATCGGGCACCGCGAGGACGTCACCCGTCCCGGTCACCGTGATGATGTTCTGCGGGACCTCGGTCCTTCCGATGAAAGCGTACGATTTTATCTCATTGATGGTCTTTACTGTAAGAAATGCGCCGAGCGCCATGAGCACAATGACCGCCCATCCCGCCGCGCGCTTCTTCTTCCCTGCCTCGAACCAACTGTCAGTAACATTTTCCATATAGAAATTATAGTTACGGATATATACTATTAAATATTGGATACATTGTAACAGACGGTCGACGCGCCGAAAGCTTACACCACCAAGTCTAGATAAGGCTCTCCAGTTCGCGAAGTTCTTTTTCTATAAACTCCGGTTCTTTATCGCCGTCGTCTATATCGTCCTCGAGCGAATCAAGGCGAGATTCGATGATGTTCCGCTCCTTCCGCTCAAAGTCGCTCCGATGTTCCCCGAACTCCTTCTTAAGAAGCTCGATGCGCTCCTGCGGTGTACTCGTCGCCGTGTTCGGCTCGATATTCATGAAAGCAGGAGCCGGCGCCTGCATCATGAAAAGTTCCGGTGCGCCTCCGTTATCGCCCGACCCTTTCGCGCGAGCATTATCGGAACTCTCCGGGTTGCCTATTGATTGCGCGTCAGGAACCATCATAAAAAGTGTCGCATCGTCAGATATCTTAAACGATTTCGATCGCCCTCGACGCTCATTGAGATTCTTTATCTTTTCTTTGACACGCTCCACCTTCACCTTGTCGGCTTTCGCTGACCGCTCTTCAGATTCGAGGAGGCGAACCTTCTCTTCTGCGCGCTCAAGGTGCGCCTCGAAACGGACATTGAGGTCCTCGACGATCTTGGATTGAGACAGAGGCTCTGGCTGTGACTCTATTGAGAACGATCGTTCTGCCACGGAAGAACTCTCTGTCGTCGTTATCTTTTCCAGTTCATCGAGGCGTTTTGCCGCAAGCTCGGCCTCAAAGAGAGCCGCGTCCTCTTCAGAACTCACAAAAAATCCTTTTACCTCCTCGTTGATAGAGGTCTTCACGGGATAGAGAATATCGCCAGGAAGAGAGTTCTCGGCAATCTGCGTGATACCGCCACCCGTGAACAACAACACGATGACGATGACCGGTGCCAGCCTGAACGTCGGTTGAGCAAGAGCAAGACCGGCCTGTATCCTCTCCGCGAATGTTTTCTTCGCAACGACCGGCCTGTCATGCATGAACACGGCAAGACGGGTGCGGATGCCGGATTTCTCCTGGGACGAAAGCGTAACGCGCGCCATCTCCTTTTTCAGTTGTTCAAGATTATGCTCCATGGTGTGTCTTTAAAATATCACGAAGCTTCTGGGTCGCTCTCGTAATGCGCACCGATACCGTGTTCTCGCTCTCTCGGATGACCCCGGCAATCTCGGTGATCGACAGTCCGTCAATGTAGCGGAGCTCCATGATCTGCCTATACGGCTCGGGAAGCCTTTGTATCCCTGACACGGCGATTTTCGCTTCAGAGGATGTCACAATCGCAGACACTGCGCTCTCTTCCTCTGGGTCGAATCCGTCTTCGGCGAGAACGTCGAGCGACTGCGACTTCTTCTTACGGTACTCGTCGATAATCATGTTGTTCGCGATCCGATAGATGAATGACTTCAAATGCTCGACCTTCTTGCCAGAGGAAAGATACTCCCACATCCGAGCAAATGTCTCCTGCACGAGGTCGAGAGCTTTTTCGCGGTCCGATATCTTATAGAAACAGTGGCGGAACAACGGGTCTGCCAGCTCATCGTACATGGCCAAGAATTCGCGGTCGAGATCGTTATGTGCTTTTGCCATATGTGTAGACGCTCTAAAACCTATATTCTTACAGCCTTACCACCTTCGACGGCCTCGATAAGATTGGTGAAAAGCGCAGCGACGGTCATGGGCCCGACCCCTCCCGGGACCGGAGAAATGGCCCCAACGATAGATGCAACGGTATCGCTATCGACATCACCACGAAGAGACGCTCCTTCTATCTCATCTTCGAGTTTCTTACGGGCGCTCGTAATCCCGACATCAATGACGACCTGGCCTGCTTTGACATGCCTTTCGCCGATAAGGCTCGGGGACCCTGCCGCGACAATGAGAATATCCGCGGTGCGTGTGACGGACGCGAGATCTGCCGTCTTCGTGTGACACACCGTGACCGTCGCATCATGCGCGAGCATGAGAGCGGCGCAAGGCTTGCCGACGAGCATCGAGCGCCCGATGACGACTGCGTGTTTTCCGGCAATAGCGATACCGTAGTGCTGAAGTAACATGAGAATACCCTTCGCTGTCGCCGGAACAAAACCCTTTCTCGCGCCAGCCGACCAGACAAGCTTCATGTTATACGCGGTGAGACCGTCAACGTCCTTCGCGGGGTCTATCGCCTCGATGACCGTAAAAAGATCTATTCCCTGCGGTAGAGGCAGCTGAACGATGATGCCAGCGATACCCGAATCGGCATTGAGCACGCGCACCTCCTTCACAACATCCTCGGTAGACGCGGTGACCGGTAGACGCACATGGCGGACCCCGGCACCGATGCTCGTCGCAAACTTCTTCTTCTGCAGGATATACGCGTTCGATTCGTCCCGATCGCCCACCTGGATGATGGCAAGTGTCGGAATCGAACTACACAAAGCCACCCGGCGCTTCAGATCGCCCGCAATAGCATCCCGAACCTCTGTTCCGTATAAGATTCTTGCCATGGGTAAAACTACGTGATGTGGGTCGTTATACGATACAGGATTTTAGCCCTTTTCAAAAGTCTCTCTTTACACCCTGAAACCCCTGCTGTAGTCTCCCCCTCTGGATACGCCCTATCGTACTCTTTCCACACAATGCACTCTGAGATGCTCATCCTATCCGTCGTACTGCTCTGCGTCGGGGCCGTTTGCACTCCGGTCAAACAAGACCCTTTTCAACGGACCCTCGGGGTACTCTGCCTTGTCGGGGGCCTCTCTCTGGCACTCTACCTTCTTGTCTCGCGCTAACGCGCCCGCCTCTCGTCCATGGACGAGAGGTTTTTTATCTTCAATATTGAAAAACCCCGAGACATTCTCGGGGTTTTCTCGTCGGACACAGCGTGTCACGCGAGAGGTGGATGGAACGGAAGTTGAGGATTCTCCCAACCGATGAGGCTCTTTGCCGTATAGGCGATACCGCCCATGATAGCCTCGAGCGTCTGATCTTTGCTCCAGGTCCCGTACAGAATGAGATATTCGGGATGCTGGCGCTGTTGGTACACTTCGGTCCGAAGATTCTCCACGAGGAGACCGACCTCAAGCTCTGACCATGTCCCGCCGGGACGATGAAGAACAGTGTACGGTATCTTGCTCCGGCGCTCTCTGAGCTCCGAGGCCATCATGCCTGCAACAAGTGGTTCCATATATATGAAGAACTGCCTTATCTGGCGAGTGCCAGACACAACAAGGTTTCCCTAGGCTTCTTCAACTATAGCACAAAATATGACCTACTGTCAAACGCCCTATTCGTACCGCAAAGCCTCGATGGGACTTTTCTTCGATGCTTTGCGCGCCGGATAAATGCCAAAGACGAGACCAACGGCAGTAGAGACGACAAGACCGATCACGACGGCGTTCCAAGGAAAGACGAATTCCCACGACAGACCGGCGAACTCATTGATAGCGAGCGCCGCGGCGAACGATATCGAGATACCGAGCGTGATACCGATGATGCCTCCAATGCCAGTAAGAAGAACTGCTTCAATAAGAAACTGCGAGAGGATGTTGCGGTTCGTTGCACCGAGCGCTTTACGCAGACCTATCTCGCGCGTGCGCTCCGTAACCGAGACCAGCATGATGTTCATGATGCCGATACCGGCGACCACGAGCGATATGGCCGCGACCGCCACCAAAAAGAGCGTGAGTGCGGTCGTAATGGCACCGAGCCGGAGCGCGAGGTCCGCCTGCGTCTGTACGAAAAAGTCGTCCTTCTCCGGGTCGTCAATATCGTGATTCTCGCGAAGCACGCGCTTGATATCCTCAACGGTCTCATCGACCGCTTCGTCCGAGACGGCTTTGATGAAAAAGCGGTGGTAGTACTTGATGCCGAAAATATACTGCTGGGCCGCCGTGTACGGCACGATGGCCATCTCGTCGAAATTGAAGAACGAACCCGAACCAGACAAAGGAAGAACGCCGATGATACGGAAACTTTGGTTCTTTATCTTTATCTTCTCGCCGACGGCATCGTCGTCGCCAAAAAGCTCATCTTTCACCTTCGCGCCGATGACCGCGACGCTCGCTTGTCCTTTCACATCGTCTGCACCGAAGAACGCGCCCTCCTCCGGCGCAAGATCAAAAACGCTCTCCATGAGCTCCGATCCGCCGAAGATAGTGATGCGGTAGGTCTCGCTTCCGCGTATCGCCGTTTCTCCGCCAAAGAGTATCGGCATGACGCTCTCAGCAAGCGGAACATTGCTCTTCTTCTCCAACGCCTCGAGGTCGCGCTGTTTAAGTGAATCGCTGAATATCTGCGCCGAGTCTGACGGACCCTTGGGCTCGCGACCTGGAATGACCGCGATGGTCCGCGTACCGAGACCCTCCACCTGGCTCAAGATGAAATTCTGCGCACCTTTGCCAGTCGAAACCACGATGATGATAGAGGTGATGCCGATGATGATGCCGAGTATCGTCAAGAACGACCTGAATTTGTGGGTCGAGAGTCCGGTGAGCGCTGTTTGTATCGAATATCGTACTCGCATGTTATTTGATGGGTTGCTGTCCCGACATGAACCGCTTCTCGACTTTTCGATCGCTCTCGATCTTCCCGTCGCGCAACGTGATGATGCGCTCGGCGTGCTCGGCCGTGTAGGTCTCATGGGTAATGAGGATGACTGTGTGCTTCTGCTTCTCGCTCAAATCCTGGAGTATCTTCATGATGGCGCCGCCCGAAACCGAATCAAGGTTGCCCGTCGGCTCATCGGCAAATATTACATCCGGCGAAAGCACGAGCGCGCGAGCAATGGCGACGCGCTGTTTTTCTCCGCCGGAAAGCTGGGAGGACATGTGGTGGACGCGGTGGTCGAGACCGACGGCGCTGATTGCCGAACGTATCTTCCCATCCCACTCTCCCTCGGGGATTTCGGAATACAGGAGCGGGAGACGAACGTTGTCGTATACACTCGTCTTGGGTAAAAGATTGAACGCCTGAAAAACAAAGCCGAATTTCTGATTGCGCAAGCGCGCGACGTCATCATCAGAAAGTTCCTCAAAGCGCTTGCCGTCGAAAAGGTACTCGCCCCCGCTCTGCCTATCGAGGAAGCCCAAAACGTGAAGCAGTGTGGATTTGCCGGAACCAGACGGACCCATAATCGCGATGAACTCCCCTTTGTTCACAGAAAAAGAGACCTCCCGCACAGCAGGGGTCTCGACGCCTTCATTGACATAGGTCTTGGCGAGAGCGCGTATCTCTATGAGTGCCATGACACGTACTCTATCACCTTTTGAAAATGACTTGAATCAGAGACCTACTCGCTCGGAGGGGTTTCGGGTGGCGGAGGCGGGGGTGTTTCCGCTGGCGGTGTTTCAACAACCGTTTCTTCCGGCAGAGGTGGTGGTGCGACAGGCTCTGGTTCAGGGAGAGGTTCTGCTGGGGGTGGAGGAGGCGGGGTCGGCTCTGCCGTTTCCTCTGTATTCTCCGTGCCCTCTACTGGCGCTGGCTCTGACGCAGGTTCCTCTGCGGGCTCTTCTGCTGGTGTCTCGGCGCCCCCATTCTCTGCCGGAGGAGGTATCTGTGTCGGCACATCAGCAGCGGACGTGCTTGTCGCTGTATCACCCTCTACAGGCTCTGGAGTCTCCGCTGGGAACACCTTGGGGGTACTCGTGGAGGTTGTTGTCGTAGCAATGTCTAGTGTCGTGGTCGCGTTCTCCTCGATAACGAAAGGTGCTGGGGTCGGCTCATCTGCCAGAGCTTCTGGAGCGGCTTCGGCGTCAAAGGTCTCGGAGTTGGTAAATCCTGGGGTCGGGACAGGGTCAATGCGCGGCCCAAGACCGTCAGGAATCCTCGCGTATGACTTGTTGGGCGGCACGGGAGCGCACGCGCCGAGGACTCCGACCGAGTCGTTCGTGCTTCCCGGCGTAGGTTCGAGTTCGCACACATCATGATCGCCGTACGGGAAGACATCTATCAATGCGCCGGATGCGTTATACAAACGCACCTCATCTCCCGCATTGTCGAGAAGTGCTTTATTCAAATAGATTACAAGCCAGCCATTCGCCGGTATGACGGTCGTCCCCCCGAGTGTATCGGTTGCCGTAATAAAAACCTTGTCGCCGACAACACCACTCGCGTCCCAGACGTACCAACCGTTCAGGTTCACGCTTGTATTGCTGTTGTTGTACATCTCCACCCACTCGCCCTGCGGTTTGGTCCCAGCATCATCCCCAAAGTCATAGTTGTATGCCACGCCTTCAGGGTCAGGTAGAAACTCATTGATGACGATTGTGCGAGCACGCAACGTAAGACGAACGCGTTCCTCGTCGGTGTAGCCCTGCCCTTCAGCCGCTCCCTCCTGCCATCCACGATAGACCAAGTCAACGTAACAGAGGTCACCCTGCGCGATACCCGGAACAACGCTCGGCAGTGAGAGCGCGAAGGCTCCTTCGCCGATGGTCGTCGTCGCGCTCGTCGAAAGCCCCGAGAGAGGACCGTTGTATGCAAAAGGCGACGAGGTCGAAAGCATGTGTATCGAGTTGCAGAAGAGGTCCTTGCCGGCGATCTTCTCCGCAAAGACGCGGTAGGTAAGTCCCGAAGTTTCAGGGAGCGGCGTGAGTACCGGCACCATCGTCGCGCCTCCGCCATGTTCAAATCCCACATAAGCCTCGACCGACGTGTTGGCCGAGACGATAAAATCGAGAATGCTTGCGAGGAATCTGTTGCCGGATGAGCGGTCAATATCGCTGAAATACGAAACCGTCGAACCGATACGGCCGAACGAGAATGCGAGAAGGAATACTACGATGGCCGCCGAGAGCCACATCATAACGGCGCTTGCCTCCTTCTTTCGTGCGGCAGGAACGGGAACGGAAGCAATAACGACAGATACCTCACGCGGAAGAACCTCGACGTATGGTGTCGGGATATAGCGCCTCACCGAATGCGTTTTCTGCACTCGAGTGCGCCGGCTCTTCCTTTGTATGCGTCTCTTACTCATACGTTTATCTCTCCCTGTCCTGGTTCTGCCACCTCCTCTTTCTTCTTTCGGCGGATAGCAACTATCTCCTGCACGATGCGTGTCGCCTCATCAATGATGATGACCCCTGCCGGTATGCCGATAAGGAAGGTGAACCCCCAAGGCTGACGAGCAAAGTCGAGGACATATCCTGCATACGGTACGTCGAGAAGCACGGTACCAATAACCTCGCGCGCGGAAATCTCGGTCTGGTCCTGTTCCTCGTTCGCATCGCCCTTGGTGATGAAGTACGTCTCACCATTGCGTTCGTTCACCGAGATGATGCGGTGCGTCGTCGGTATCTGCTTGGCCGTGTCCTCGCCAAAAGTAATGACATCACCCACCGCATACGAATCGGTCGGCTTCACAATGACAATCGAACCCGTGAGGATGGACGGTTCCATCGAACCCGACTTCACTATCTTGATCTCGATATTGCCCGGTATCGGCAAAAGCGACCCCAGGAACAGACCGGCAATCCCGATGAGGAGGATGACGAAGAGAATGTATATCGTTTTTCCTAGGATTTTCATGGTCGTTTAAGGAAGGTCCCAGAAGACTTTATCGGCTAATGACTGCGACACATCCGGTGTTGCCGAACCCTGACTTCCCAAAGAAGCCGGAAGCGGAACATCGTCGCCGCTGTTGTTGTATGCATCAAGCGCGCCTGTGAGCGTCGTTATGTTCGCGGTACCGTTCTTGTATGCAAGGTCCGCGTCGGCGATGAGGTCGAGTGTCGCCGCACTGCAAGCCACTGCCGCACAGTTGAGTTTTGCCGCCATCAACTGCTGGAGAAGCTGTATGCGCTTCTTGTCGACACTGCTTCGGTTCGTATTGTTCGTCTTCTTGGGAATATTCGCATAGAAAGCGCCGAAGAGCTGACTCGCGCCCGGCGACTCTACGTTCGTTATCGTGCCCTTATGCGAACCCGCGACCGGCACCGCATTCACGCCGACGAACTTCTGCATCGTCGGAAGATTAAAGACCATAGAGGTGAACTCCGTATGCGTCTGCCAGAAGCCAATGGTTCTCGTCGGTGTCTCGCCGGGCTCTTCCCCGCAGATGAAGCCGGGATACTGGTTCGCCGGATAGGCGGTAAGCGAGAGGTCAACCGACATCATGTCGGTCTGCGCCTCATTACCCAAGACCGTACCGTCGCAGGTGAGGGTCGCAGTATCCACATCCACAGTGAGGTTCCCCGCACACCAGTACACGCCGAAGTAGCAGGTCTCATCCTCGAGGCAGGCGCTACCATTGGCCGCATCGGCGATGGCGTAGGTCGTATCGTTCAAGACCACCGATGCTGACTGCGTCGTGGTCCCGAAGAGCGGGCGCTCGCCGAGCTCGAAGATGTTGTCGCCATCGTCCACCCAGCCGAAGAATTCCAGACCCTGCGCAAGCTCTCCTTCGGAGAGTCCGTTCGCATCTTCGTGCGACTCCGGCTCGTTGATGCCGTTCTCGTTTTGCGTCAGATTCGTGAAATTGAGACAAAGCCAGCCGGGAGTATCGAGATGAAGACTGATGGTGTTCTCTCCCTGATCGCCCGGTTTGATGTCATCGAAGTTGAAGAATTTATCAACGCCGGGCACGAGATTCTTCAGAGACCACGTCCCCGACGGATAGAAGGCACCGTTGTACGAGGCCTCGCTGTCTACGGTCAGGTTGATACCGTTCGTGGCGAAGGTAAGACCCGGCTCGAATCCTCTAAGAGCGGCGGCGGTTACGGCAAGCACGAACACTCCTATGACAAGGAGTGTTCGTGCCCCAATCTTTATATGTGCCGCTTTCATCTCGTTACGAGTTTAAGCGTAAGTTATGGGGTGAAGGTGTTGGTAATAGTACAGATAATTGCCTGCCCTTCGTTGAGAGTTACGTTGCCCGGAAGCGTTGGGGGGCATCCCGCACCTGTAACACCCGTAAGTGTGTATCCAGGGAAAGCATCCTCGCTTATCGTATGTACAGCATTCGCAGTCACAGCGTACGACGTGTTCTGCGGAACAAAATCTCCATCAACGCGCATCGTGAACTGGATCGGTTGTGCCGTGCCTCCCACAACTTCCTTTCTGAGCGTAATGTTGGCTGGAATATCATTGTTGGTGATGGTACAGGTCTTGTTGTCACCGTCAGCGAGCGTAACCTGTCCAGAAGCATTACAGTCACCACTGAAAGATGCTTGATACCCAGTGATACCTGACTCGGTTACGAAGTAACTACCTGATGTGAAAGTGGTAGTGATACCGCTCGTAACCGGCGTAACGACATTACCGACAACGAAAAGTTGGAAGTCTGAAATGACATTGTTACCTCCGTTGTCGTTGACGATTTGCTTGATAACCGTGAGTTTCGCTAAGCGAGGCTTCTCTTCGTTACAAAGGAACTTATCATTGTGTCGCGCCTGGACTGCACGGAAGGCAATGTCGAGAGTTGCGCCGTCGGTCTGTGTGATATTGCCGAGACTTGAACCGTCACAAGTTACACCGGGATCAACACTTGGGTTCGTACCCTGTCCTGCTGGAACCGGAGCAAGTGCTAACGTTCCAAAACACCACGCCTTGGCAATATATACGGTATCGTTTGCCTTGATAGGTCCTTCTTCCCCCCAAACATTGTGCGTTGCATCGGCAAGCGCAACAGAGAACGGCGTTCCTGTAGCAAGATTGTAAAGTGTTTTTATACCACCAGAGATAGTAGTCTCGTCCGATTCATAAACATTATCCCCATCATCTGCCCACCAGAAGAACTGGAGATTCTGCGCAAGTTCACCGTCCCAGGTATTGTTAACATTCTCCAATGCATCCGGAGAAGCAAGTTCCGGCTCGGTTGAGTAAACATCGTCATTGGATGTAAGAGTTACGTCCAAACAGGCCCAAGCGTCATTCTGCACGTGAAGCGAGATGGTATCCTCGCTCTCATCGTCTGGCTTGATGTCGGTGAAGTTGAAGAAGAGCCGTCCGTTGTCGAGGTCATCGAGGTTCCAACTTGTTGTGCAAGTTGTACCCGGGACTGGGTACGGAGCTGCCCCTTGCCACACGTACTCTGTCGTATCTTGATCAGAGTCAACATCATTCACATCGACGGCGCACTTGTTACGGTTGTAATAGCTCTCGTTGTCTACCTTGAGATCGAGGGCTCCCGCGGCAAAGGTGTTGCCAGTCGAGGTCTCGGTGTCACCAAAGAATGCTCCCGTCGCTCCCGAAGCGATAACCGCTCCGGCGCCGACGATAAGCATGAGTCCAAAGATGATTCGTCGCATGATAATAAAATTATTAAACTTTATAAACCCGACTTCGAACTTTTAAATTTACTGTTTCATCCGCAAATTTATGAAATTTCAGCGGATTTCCCTTACAGCCCCTCGTGTACCAATAGGTGCAATTGGTACACGATTCGGCTATAAGCGAATTAGAACTTTCTCAAGCTCTGTCGAATAGCTAATTTGTGTGCCAAGACGGAATATAGCTCGTGCAGCTGAAGTTCGCATTGTTACGAGCCTGGACTGCATAGAACTGCATATCACCCTGAACGCGGTCAGTTTGTGCGGCGTTGTTTACTGAAGCGCCATCACAAGTAAATCCTGTTCCCTGAGACGTTGTTGGGTTGATGGTGTCTCCTGATCCGTCCTGGGTCAAACCAGTTGGGGTCAAAGTGCCTGCACACCAAATTTTACCGATGTATACAGTTTCATCACCTGGGACTGGTTGATTGCCGAACGCACCTCCTGCCGGCGTTGCGAGAGCAATCTGTCCAGCTGTACCAAGATTACTGAGCGGACCACTAAGGAAGATAGTTTCAGCGTCATTGATCGAATCCTCTGGGTTTGAGTCAACTGGCTCAAAGACGTTGTCACCATCATCTGCCCAGAAAGCAAACTGGAGGACGTTGTCGAGTTCACCTGCTGTTGAAGGCGCTACACAGCTTGGGTCATCAGCAAGCTCCGGCTCTGTACATGACTGATCTGAATCATCGGTTATTCGAGCGGCTGCGCACATCCATGCGTCATTTGAACCAACGTGAATAGAGATAGTGTCCTCTCCGTAGTCTCCAGGTTTCACGTCATCAAAATTGAAGAATTTGTGCGTACCCGCAACAAGGTCAGCCAGCACCCAAGAAGTTGATGTCGAGAAAACAAAAGAACCAACAGGATTTTGGATTGTTGCAATATTATAATCCAGAACATAGCTTGTGTTATCAATCCGAAGATCAATATCACCTGCGGCAAAGGTATTGCCGGTTGAGGTCTCCGTGTCGCTGAAGAACGCGCCAGTTGCACCAGCGGCGATAGCTCCAACAAACGCGAGAACTCCGAGACTCATCAATATTTTTCGCATTTTTATAATTTATATTAAGTTACTAAATCCCTATTAAATTTCCCCCGACCACTCATCAAGACTCAATTACCCCTGATTCAGGACCGTCACTGTATGAAGTCCTGATCAGTGCGGGGGGTTCGACCGCGCCTGCGCTCCCTTGTTACATCGACCAATAGGAAACGCCTTGCGGCCGGAAAGGAACCTTGCGACCTTCTCGCAATACTCTTTTCCGGCAACAGAGACAACAGTACTCTCCGGCACAGGTCAGTAACCTGCGCTCACGGAAGAGACATATCGCCACCTCTCTATATTCACGGACGCTAATGAGAACTACGGATACTGAAACCGAGGACGAATGGCCACTCCTCACGCGTTACACTTCGCACGTGGGCTAATTGTCCCCCCCCCGCATATGAACGGTCAATACAAAAATACGAAAAAAGCGTTGCTTTGAAACGCTTGATGTTCTTCGTCAACTCTGTCCTTTAGACCTTGAGAATGTGGCTCTACAGGGGCTTCGTTTCGAATGTCCTTTTGTAAAAAATAAAATGCTTGCCGTACGTGGAATATCGTTTCATTGGAGCCCGAGTCGTGCACCTGTTACCCACGCGATATCAACAGGCTTTTCCCCAGGTTTACGCACCCACAGTGCGTAAACGTCGAACTACTGGCGTATCTTCTTGACGATGTTGGTCGTCGAGAAGCCCTCGACGACGTCGATAAGTATCGTCTCGCCTCCCTTGCTCGCAACGATATCCTCGCCGACGACCCCCTTCCCCCGCCAGTCGGCCCCCTTCACCAGAACATGCGGAGAGACGAAACGGATAAGCTCGTACGGGGTGTCCTCACCGAAGATAATGACCGCGTCCACAAAACCCAGCGCGGTAAGTATGGTCGCACGGGTCATCTCGTCCTGGATAGGACGTTCGGGACCTTTGCCCAGACGGCGGACCGACTCGTCGGAGTTGAGACCGACGACGAGAACGTCGCCGAGCTGTGAGGCCTTGTGCAGATATTCGACGTGCCCGCGATGGAGGATATCGAAACAGCCGTTCGTGAAGACTATCTTCTTGGCGTCGCGGTGCCAGCCGAACAAAGCCTCGTCGAGGGTCTCTTTGGTGTGGAGCTTCTTCGTCGGGTGAGGGTGTTTCATACGGATATAGAACTCTTAGCGAGAGAGTTTTGTTGCCAAGGGCCGATACTCTTCTATGGAGAGTATCTTGCCATCGCGCAGTGTTACGACGCGATGCGCGAGCTTTGTGTACTCCTCTTCGTGCGTGACCATGACGATGGTCTGGCCGGCGCGGTTAAGGTCCATGAAAAGATCTATGATCCTCTGGGCATTCTCGGTATCGAGGTTCGCTGTCGGCTCATCGGCAAAGACGATTTTTGGCTTGTCGGCGATGGCGCGAGCGACCGAGACGCGCTGTTGCTCGCCCCCCGAAAGCTGGCTCGGCAGGTTCTGGTCCTTCGTGCCGATGCCCACTTTGACCAACGCCTCGAGGGCCTTGGCCTTCGCCTCTTTCGGACTGTTCCCTTTCATCAGGAGAGGAATCATGACATTCTCACTCGCGGTAAGTTCGGGCACCAGCGCGTAATCCTGGAAGATGTATCCGAGTTCGGTCAACCGCAGGCGCGTGCGTTCTGCGTGGCCCAGTTTCCCCGTATCAATATCGCCGAGAATGACCGTGCCGGAGGTCGGGTGGTCGAGAAGGCCCATTTGGTACAAAAGAGTGGACTTGCCGGCACCACTCCGGCCGATGACCATCAAAAACTCGCCGTCATTGATGGTGAGCGAGACGTCGTTCAAGACGACCTGGTCACGGGTGCCGTTGTGGAAACTCTTTACGATATTTTTTGCTTGGATAGACATGGCGGTTCCTTAAAAATTTTGGCGCAGATCAGCGGCCGAGAATGGCATCCAGCGTATTCTGCCTGACGACCAGCTTGGCAGGGATATATCCAGCGATGAGCGTCGCAAGAAAGAGGATGGCGGCGCGAATGAGCGTCCCCGAAATGGTCGCGACCAAAATGCCGTCGCTGAATGGGAAGTTGATGGGATGTGCCGCGATGTACGGCTTCAAGAAAAGGAAGACGAAGAGAAAGCCGAGCGCCGTGCCGACAAAGGCGTAGAAGAGCGACTGCGTGACATAGGCGATTTCGATGGCGAGACCTTCGACGCCAACACCCTTCAGAATACCGATGAACTTCCGACGCGTAATGGCATTGATGAAGATAACGATAAATATGGTGATGACCGCAACGGCAAGACCGATAGCGCTGATCATATTGCCTAGAATAGCGAAGGTCTGCTTGATGTCCTTCAGAAATTTCGGCTGGGCGTCCTCGTAGGTGAGCACGTCGGCGTATTCACCGAAGCCCTCGGCCAAAAGGAACGCTTTGAGATCTTTCGGGTCAACGCCCTTCTCAAGCTTCACCGCGATTTCGTCAACATTGTGATCTGTCCGGCCGATGAGGTTACGCACCTGCGAATCCACCATGAAGACGCGCCTGTCGACCTCGTCGACCTTGCTCTTGGTGATGCCCTTGATGGTAACCTCGCGCGTAATACCCGCGACTTCGAGGCGTATGCGCGAACCGACCTCGACGTCGCGGAGCGTCGTGAAACCCTCAAACTCGTCGGGAAAATATTTCTTCAAAAGCTGGGAACCGATGATGATCTGGTCGTAATCGTCGGGACGCAGATACTCGCCTTCGATCAACAGCTGGGAAAGACCCGTCACAGCATCCTCGGAGGCCGGGTCGATGCCGGTGATATTCGTCCCTGCCTTCTCGGGAAGGTCGGTTACGCGTTTGCGGGTCTTGTAGTTGGCCTCAACACTTCCCCCTTGGGAGTATCGCGCCGTATAAGCAACGACACCCGGGGCGTGCTTAATGGCATTGATGATGTCGGTCGAGTGCTCGATGTACTGCTTCTCTTTGAGATTGTTGACGATGAGATCGCTCGTATAGTGCTCGCGCGCCGCCTCGACGGCCCCTTCAATAAGACCGACCAGAATACCGCTCACCACCACCAAGTTAAGGAAGGTGAGCGTCATAATGAGTATGATGAGCCCTGTCGTCCACTTGCTGCTGCGCCTGATCTGGCGCATCGCAAGGAAGAGACCGACCCGTAGCGCGCGAGTAAATGAGGTCATACGGATAGTGCGTTCGTATTATTTCTCGTCGGCGACAAATATCTTTTCGCCCAACACGAGACCTTCGACGACCTCGACGAAGCCCCCTTCGCCTCGTTCGCCCAAGGTGACATTGACTGTTTCAAGTGCGCCATTGCGCAGGACCGTGACGGTTCGAGTGCCGTTCTTACCCAAGACGAAGCGTTGCGGGATGCGCATGACGCTCGCCTTCGACAGGATGGAGATATCTATGTTAGCGGTCATACCGCTCTTGATACGCGGGTCCTGGGTCGTGAATTCGAAGGTAACCTTGTAGGTCGGCACACCATCAACGATGGTCTCGCCTGGTTCGATGAGCGCGATGCGAGCGCTGAACTCGACGTCGCTTCCGTATGCATCGAGCGTTACGACGGCTTCGTCGCCAACCGACACCTTGGCAATGTCAGCCTCCGGAACATTGGCCTCGATATTGAAATTACCCTCGGAGATAAGTGTGATAACGGCGCTGTTCGCAGGAAGTATCTCGCCCACCTTTGCTTCCTGCTTCACAACAGTACCGGCAAAGGGCGCGCGGATGACGGTCTTTGCGATCTGCGCCTCGATGTTCTTGATTTCCGCGACTGCGTACTGGAGGGCCGCTTCCTGGGCCGTGATGGCCTCCGGCGTACTGCCTGCCTTCTTCAGAGCAAGCTCTTTTTCTGCCGTCGCGAGCGCGGACTCGGCTGTGCGGAATTTTTCCTCTGCGGCGGAGAGATTCGACGTCGCCGTGTTCACATTGGTACGAGCGGTCGAAACACTCGATTTGTAGGTGTCGATGGTTGTCTGGGTTAAGGTCGTGTTCGCGTTCAGACCGTTGACCGCCTGGCTCACCTTCTCCAGGAAGAGTCTGACGGACTCCATGTTCCGTTTCGTGAGCGAGAGCATCTGGGTCAGGTCGTCGTTCACCGAGACACTGCGGGCTTTCTTTTCCCAATCGACAAGCACGGTCTCCAGAATATAGCGGCCATTCTCAAGGTCGCTTTCAAGCTGAGTGTCGGCGATAGTGAAGTTCAACTGCGCGCTCTGCGTGCGAGGACTCGAGAAAAATTGGTCGATCTTGTTGCGGATAGCATCGTCAGATTTGGTGTAGGTGTCAATCAAGGTGTCGACGAGATTCTTCACTGAATCTTCGACGCTGATCTCGGCGCTCGCAACTTTCGATTCCTGGATACGTATCTCTTCGGGGCGAGTGCCGCGCAAAAGCTCGGTGAGGTTGGCTTCCTCTTTCTTCACGTTGGCCTGCGCCTGCTCGAGGCTCGCAAGGAGATCGCCGTTGTCGATAGCGAGGAGTGACTGTCCGGCAGAGACCGCGCCTCCGACACGTGCGCTGATCCAGGCCACGCGCCCGCCTTTCTCAAGTCCGAGTTCGGCACGCTCAACAGCTTTGACCCTTCCGGTCACGCTTACCTCTTGGATGATCGAACCCCGCTCGACGGTCGCATATTCGCCCTTCTCCGATGAACCCCCTCCGACAAGAATGAGGGAACCGATGAGGGCAAGACCGATGATGACCAGAGCCACCTTCCACTTGATAGACAACGCGACTTTACCCATAAAAAGCATGCGCAAAAAAGATTACACGATTAAGTATCGCGATTATACTACGTTTTTTAGCCTTTTTGAAGCCCTAGCTTACGATACGGCTGATTTCTTCGAGAGTCGTGAGACCTTTGGTGACCTTCTCGACTGCGTCCTGGCGCAGAGTCTTCATGCCTGCATTAACGAGATGCGCCTCAAGTTCCTTCATCGACGCCTCTTGGACGATGAGCGAGCGGAGCGTTTCATCGAACTCAAAGACCTCGAAGATGCCGGTACGGCCGCGATACCCCGAATGGTCGCAATCATCGCACCCTGCCCCCTTCATGAACTTATGCTCTCCCGGCTTGAATCCGAAATATTCGAGAATGTTCGGCGCCGGTTCGTACGCTGTGGCGCAGGTCTTGCAGATACGGCGAACGAGACGCTGGGAGATAACTCCCGTGAGCGCGTAAGCAATCATGGCGCGCTCAATATTCATATCAATGAGGCGCGCGATGGTACCGACAGTGTTGTTGGAATGGATGGTCGAACCAACGATGCGACCGACGAGCGAGATACTGATGGCGTTCTCTGCGGCGACCTTATCTCGGATCTCACCGATCATCAAAACGTCGGGGTCTTGGCGCAAGATAGACTTGAGCGCGCTGTCGAAATCGAATCCGCGCTCTGGCTTGAGCTCGCTCTGGCGGAGCCACTCAAGATGGAATTCGACGGGGTCTTCCAGGGTCACGATATTCTTCACATCGCTCCGAAGTTCCTGCATCAAGGAGTAGAGCGTGGTCGTCTTACCGGCACCAACGGGACCGGTGATGAGTATCATGCCGTAGTCCTTCGAGATGATGGACTGCACCTTGCCCAAGCTCTCCTGGTCCATACCAAGCTGGTTTAAGGTCATCAGGGCATCGAGGCGGTTCAAAAGCCTCGCAACAACAACCTCGCCGTTGACGCTTGGGTAGACCGAGATACGGATATCGAGAATTCTCTGCTGGTGCTCGGGCTCTCCCCCTTCTTTGGCTTTAGGCCCTGCCTTGTTGACGATGTTCTTGAACTTCTCTGCAATCTCGTCGTAGGCTGAGCGCTCGCTACGCTGAACCGGGGTCTCTTGGGTCGGACTCACCTCATATAACTCGAAGTGGCCGTCTTGCGGTCGCTCGCGGTTGGCGATGTCGAGATTAGCGGCGACCTTAATGGTGTTGATGATCTGTTCTGCCTCATAGCGCGGGATGGTCCAGCGGTTGTGAAGCACGCCGTCAATACGAAAACGAACGCGCAATACGTTCATGAGCTGTTCGAAGTGGATATCTGACGCCCGATCCGTGATGGCCCGTTCGAAAACGTACGCGACGAAGTTCTCCGGGCTCATCTCCTTATTCTCTTCGCGAATGAACATAGGTGTATGAAAAATTAGACTTATATGGGTACTGCTAAGTATAACATCAAACGCCGGCCGAGCTGTGTGAAAAGCCTGGGCTCGAACTAGGCCTTTGGCTTGCCCAGACCCTCATAGACCAAGCGGCCGAGCTGTAGAACAAGAAGCGTCCCGGACATGGAAAAGGCGGCAAAAGCAAACCCGCCGAATACATCGGAGAGCCAATGGACCCCTAGATATATCCTGCTGAAACCGACGACCGAGAACCCGATACCCGCAAGAAGAAAGCATAGGAAACGAAGTCTAAAGACCGTGTACCGCCTAGACAAAACATACGCCAGCGAAAGGAAAAAGACCGTCGCAAGCACCGTGTGTCCGCTCGGGAAACCAAAGACTGAATCATGGAGCGCCACCTCTGCGCCTGTCGGGCGCGAGAAGGCAAGGGTGTTCTTGAGAACGTAGGTCCCGATGACTGCAAACGAGGTCGTTGCAGCGAGAACCAGAGATTCGTAGAACTTGCGCCGGAAAAGAGAGACTACGATGATGCCACCGATGACCGGCACGATGATCGCGCGATCGAAGAGCGACGTGATTGCAAGCATCACCGGATCAAAACTCTCCACGCGAAGACCCGAAACGAGTTCGTGCACCCTCCGGTCGAGGACAAAGAAGAACCCCTGTGATTGGACGCTCTCGATGAGAGCTCCTAGACCCAAAACAGACACGAGAAATGTCAGAGCCTCGTATACCTGGAACTTATGAAAGACGTGGTCAACTTTCTGAAGCGACCAAAATCCCCAGCCGATGATAACGGCGGTAATGAGGGCTCCAAGAAAGAACTCGCCGACAAATGGCGCGATGGCCTCGTACCCGAACCCGAGGAAGTAACCGAGAAGGACAATGGCAAAAGACCATACGAAGAGGCCGATAAGTGAGAACGGTGCGAAACGCCAGAATGGACAACCAGATGCGCCGACGATAAAAGGACCGAAGACTCTGATAGGAAAGATGAACCGTCCGAATGTCAGTGCTTTACCGACATGATCCTGAACGAACAATCGCGTCTGCTCAACTTTGTTCGGATCGAAAGAGAAGTATCGTTGAAGCTTCACCAATACCGGATAACCAAAATACCGGCCAGACCAGTATGCGATGAGGTCGCCAACAAAGAGTCCCAAGAAACAAACGAGAATAACCATCGAGAGATCGAGTGTTCCCTGTTGAGCAAGAAATCCTCCCGCGTGAGCAACCGTCGCTCCGGGATTCAAAAGTCCTATGAAGGGAATGGGCTCAAGGAGAGAGGTCAGAAAAAGGACCGGGTAGCTCCATGCATCCATTGCGCTCAACCACATCTGTTCCATGCCCTGCATCATTGTACGAAGATTGTAACACGCATACAGAGCCATTAATTTCAATAAAAAGCCCCGCCCATCTTTCGACAGGCGGGGTTGTCCCGTAAGGCGCGGAGTTGCTTTGTGTGACCAATGCGAGGCCGCGGAAAGATCGTCAGATTGCTGGAGAATATCTTACCCGAACCTCGATAAAAAAGAAAGAGACCTACGCAAGCGTAGGTCTCGTAAATTGGGTGGACCGAAGTCCAAAGGAACTAAATGTCATCATTACGATGACAGTAGTAGTATTGCATATCTCACAAAGGAGTCAACTATTC